>Ga0256405_10003074_pt1 | contig 35672 bp, 36 predicted proteins | sample RumenRJG_02DNA_FD_189096 | JGI IMG/M metagenome (GOLD analysis project Ga0256405, IMG submission 189096) | Bovine rumen microbial communities from Lethbridge, Alberta, Canada - RJG_02 | ecosystem: Host-associated > Mammals > Digestive system > Stomach > Rumen | place: Canada: Alberta...
ATCGCACGATGTGCGACTAATTTGTAACTCGCAATTCTAAATTTGTAATTTATAAATGGTTGATATCCTTTGCGCTTATTGCGCATTGGTGCATCAGCACATAATTTTCTAAGGGAATGAATAGAGGTGTCCTCTGAAGGAGGATGTTAAGTTGATGTTGGTTTTGAAAGCTCGCTTTCTAAAAAACAAACATCAGCCTTGACATAGGCTCAGAATGAGCCACCTATATCACTTCCCATTTTCTTTTAACTCTATATAATTGCTTTGAAGAAACTATCAATTATAAATTGTTAATTAGGGCTTTTAGGCACGAAGTGCCGTGGTTTTTCTCTGAAAAGGTTTCTGCCGTAAGGCTTGTGATATGAAGGTGCTAATGAAAGCTTGCTTTCTGATTAGCATCTTAAGAGTACAACTATTTCGAAGAAATGAAAACCTTTGAAGATGTTTATCTCGGTTCTTCTTGTAGATTTTTATCATCTATCCTTTATCATTTAGCGAAGCGCACAAAATATCTGTGTTATCTGTGTTATCTGTGTGACCTTTTGTGAATTGGGCTTTTTTTTACATTATTATTTTGCTATCTCGTCAAAATTCGTTAACTTTGTAACGTACGTATGTGCTAAAGAGACAAATAATGCCAATCTGCGAACCAAATAACTTAAATTGAATCTGCGTTAACAAATTCATTTTACGTTATTTACGTTCCTATGCGGAATTGGACTTTGTCTTCCTCGTCACTTCCGGGCTAACGTCAGGAAGGAGGAGAAGAAGTCCAGTTCCAGAAAAAATAGCACACAGATTTCACAGATTTCACAGATAGCACAGAGAAAGGAATAGTGATAAAAATATAAAGAATACTTGCCCAATAGTTGTGACCCGCATGGGGTCATGGGTTCGACCCCCAACGGAATCACGTACAGATTTGTGGGGTACAAGTGTATGGGAAAAGAGAATAATCAATATAGAGATAGGAGGAAAATAAACGAAAATGAAGTTATATAAATTTATATAGATATTATGTCAGTATTTAAAGACAAAACCCTGCTGATTACAGGCGGAACGGGCAGTTTTGGTAATGCGGTTCTCCGCAGGTTTATTCGCTAATGTGAACTTCCGCATAACAGCCTGATACTGAGTGTAAAACGAAAACACCGTTTCCAGAGTTATCAGACATTCATCAGACATCCGGGAAATTAAGCCTTTCCAGCTCATTTCTACACAAAGGTACGCATTTTCAGATAAACAGGCAATAGCTTTAAGATTCTTTATCCCTGAAGAGTAAAGGAATGTTAATAAGAAGGAGAATCAAGAGACATCCTTTACCGTAATCAAGACAATTGTTAACGGAGAAGTCGGAGAAACACAATCTCCATGTGTAAGGATTGTTTCCGATGAGGGATGAAGGTTTGATATAATGGTTCAAAAACAAAAATAAACGTTTCGATACAAAGTTTAACAAAGAAACAAAATCTGATTGCACAGGTGGTCGCATTAGTGATGCAGTTCGATACTGCCAGTCAGAACTAAAGTAATACGAGATTAATATAATCCTAGGTTATGCCAAACCAAACGAATAATATACTAGCAGTACGTGATTTCTGGCAGAATGCCAATGTTATCAGTATTAATACTGTTATTTTGGTAAAAGCTAGTGTCGTTTATACAAATGCACGAACAGGTCAGACCCTTTATCATTCAAATGGGCCAATAGATGTGCAAATAGATACTGTTAATGATTGCGAGGTAATAGTTCCTGCTCTTCCAGATGAATTGGGGTGTTTTGGGACTTTCTCAACCTATTGGCAAGATATGAAATGGGAAAATGGAGTGCTGACTATAAAGGGAAAGGGTAATCCCCAAGTAGGCAAAGATCCTTATGTTGTAACCCTTATGTAGGTTGATTATTCTGAATACTTTATGAGTATGAAAATTAAACTTTGGAACAAACTACCAGAAGCTCCTAAAGTGAAGGTGAAGAACGTTCCCGAATCTTCTCTGTATAAAGATCCCTATGGATATTCTTGTATAGGTTATTGGGAAAAAGAAACGGAGTGTAAGATAGGTGAAAATACAATCTATCGTTGTCCTGCTTGTGGTAAAGCGATGAGTAAGAAAGATTCAACACTTGATGGTGCACATGTATATATGGTTGGCAAAGAAGATGAATGGTATTTTGTGCCCCTGTGCAGTAAATGTAACAACTCGGAGAATACGGAGCCAATGGAAGTTTGTGCAAAGCTTGTTCCTGTTCCGCCAGAGTGTTACGAAAAGAAATAGTCATTTCTTCACTTCTGCCAGAATACATCAAGTGAAGTTAGTTCACCCAATCAATGACTAAAATAAAGAATATCAAGGAGGTGACTGAGCCACTGAAGGAGGAGATCCTGAAGGGTGATGTACATACCATCGACGAGATGAGGGCTTGGCTGAAGCCTTTGGACTACAGCGATACGATCAACGAGGCGACTATCAATGCTATCCTGCGTGAGTTCGTGATGAGTAAAGTCTCTTGTGATGAAATGCACAATATGGATATGATAGTGGAACTTCTTCGTCCGCAGATGGAATAACATAATACATCTTACATCTTCCTTCAAACATCAGACATCTTACCGGGGCAGGCTCTTATCAGAATCTCTCATAAGTAAGGTTCCGCTCGGCGACGTTTAGTAGACACTTGCCAGAGCAAGAATAATCCTGGTGATCCTGCCCCGTTTTATAAGAACAACAATATATGAACATAATAGTCACTGGAGCAAACGGCCAATTGGGCAATGAAATGCGTATTGTCACCAAAGACTCAAAGGATAAGTATATCTTTACGGATGTGGTTGAGATAGAAGGACAAGAAACGACAATTCTCGACATTACGTGTCTTGATGCCATCCGTAAGATAGTGGCAGATAATGATGTCACGGCAATTATAAATTGCGCAGCATGGACGAATGTGGATGGGGCAGAGGATCCTGAGAAATACGCTTTAGTAGAGAAATTGAATGCAACTGCTCCCGAAAATTTAGCGATAGCTATGAAAGAAATAAACGGTTTGCTGGTACACATCTCTACCGACTATGTTTTTGGTGGTGAACCATATAACACTCCTTGTAAGGAAGACCAGAAAGGAACACCGACTGGAGTATATGGTTTGACTAAACTCCATGGAGAACATAATATCCAGAAGACAGGTGTTGAATACCTCATTTTCCGCACCGCCTGGCTGTACTCTGAGTTCGGTAAGAACTTCGTGAAGACCATGATGAACCTGACAGCAACAAAACCACAACTCAAGGTGGTTTTCGATCAGGTAGGTACACCTACTTATGCTTATGACTTGGCTGCGGCAATTTTTGATATCATAGAGAACAGAAAATTTGAAGGTAATACTGGGGTTTATCATTATAGTAATGAAGGCGTAACGTCATGGTATGATTTTACTAAGATGATAGCAGAAATCTCGGGTAATAAGAACTGCGATATTCAGCCTTGTCATAGCGATGAATTCCCTAGCCCTGTAAAGCGCCCAGCATTCTCTGTACTAGACAAGACTAAAGTAAAGGAAACGTTTGGCGTTAAGATTCCCTATTGGACAGACTCACTAAAAAAATGTATTAACAATTTAATGAAAGCATAGCTTATGGAGGTAATAAAAACAGCAATTGAGGGCGTGCTCATCATTGAACCAAAGGTATTTGGTGATGCACGTGGTTATTTCTTTGAGAGTTTCTCACAAAGGGACTTTGATGAGAAGGTAGCACCCATTCTTGGTCATAAAGTTAACTTTGTACAAGACAACGAAAGCATGAGCACCTATGGCGTGATGCGAGGCTTGCACTTCCAGCGTCCACCTTTTACTCAGAGCAAATTGGTCCGTTGCGTAAAGGGTGCAGTTCTTGATGTTGCTGTGGACATCCGCAAAGGTAGCCCTACCTACGGCCAGCATGTTGCCGTAGAATTGACAGAGGATAACCACCGCCAGTTCTTTGTACCCCGTGGCTTCGCACACGGTTTTGCAGTGTTGAGCGAAACAGCTTTGTTCCAATATAAATGTGACGAGTTTTATCATCCTGAAGCTGATGGAGGTATATCTATCCTAGATGATTCTCTTGGCATTGATTGGCGCGTACCCAAGGATAAAGCTTTACTTTCTGAAAAAGATACGAAACATGCCCTTTTGAAGGACTTTGATAGTCCTTTTGAATTTAAGTAAAATTACTAAATTCCATATGGAACTTTCTAGTGGAAAGAAAATTATGCGAAATACAATGTTTTTGTATTTTCGTATGATACTTATAATGCTAATATCTTTGTACACAGTTCGTCTGGTGTTGAAGATATTAGGCGTTGAGGATTATGGTATATATAATGCCGTTGGGGGTGTCGTTACTTCGATGACGTTTTTAAGCAGTGTACTTACAAATGCAAGTCAGCGTTATTTCGCGGTAGAATTAGCTAAGGATGATAATAATATTGATAAAGTTTTTTCCTCATTATTCACTGTTTATGTAGCAATTAGCATATTAATTATAGTTACTATTGAACTCGTGGGCATTTGGCTTATATCTAACAAATTGACAATCCCAGATGAGAGATTGAACGTTGCATTCTTAGTATTTCATGTTTCATTAGCAACATTTATAATAAATGTGCTGTCTTCACCATTTAGAGCGGTAATTATTGCATACGAACGGATGGATATATATGCATATATTAGTTTATTTGAGGCAATTGGTAAATTAGTAATAGTCTTTTTCCTCTATTACACCAGCATTGATAAGCTATTTACTTACGCCCTATTACTGTTGATAATTGCAGTTGCCAACAATACGCTCTATATAGTATTTTCATTTGCAAGACTGAAGCTTAGAATGAAATTTTCTTTCGACAGAAAAATCATCAAGTCGATTGCAGGATACTCATCATGGACCATGTTTGGATCTATTGCAGGTGTCGTAAACGTGCAAGGGAACAGTATATTGCTTAATATATTTATTGGCCCTATAGCAAATGCGGCTTTTGCAATTGCAAACCAAGTTAGTGCTTTAGTACAGCAGTTCTCTTCTAGTTTTTATACTGCTGTTGCACCACCTCTCACCAAGAGTTACTCTTCTGGAGAAACCGATTATATGAACAATCTATTCTGGTTTAGTAGTAAGGCTGTGTTTTTATTGTCATTTATCATATTATTTCCAATATTTATTCAAACAGAATATGTTTTAAAAATATGGTTGGGAGAAGTATCTCCATACATGGTTAACTTTGTAAGAATTATGTTGGTTTACACATTGATACTTACGATGGGTAATCCTATAACGACAATCGTTCAGGCAGCAGGAAAAGTTAAGTTATATCATTCTGTTGTAGATGGCTTTAGCTTATTGGTATTCCCAACTAGTTATGTTGTCTTAAGGTTGTATAATAATCCAGAACTGGCACTTGTTGGTATGGTTGTGATATTCTTAATAGCACACCTACTTAGATTGTTTGTTCTTTCAAAGACGATATATTTTTCTTTTTTCGAATATATTAAACGAATTATATTTCCTTGCTTAATCATTGTGATTATAAGCAGTGTTGTTATAAATGTAGCTGGTTTGTATAAATCTGAAGTCAATAATATATTGCCTATTGTATACATGCTCATTTCTGTGATTTTCACAGGGGGACTATCTTTTATGTTACTTTTCAAGAAAGAGGAAAGAATAAAGCTAATTTCTTACATACCTCTTCTTAAACAGAGGACAAATAAGATCGACAATTCAAATAATTAGGATTAGCATGTATATCATATACGGAACGCAGGTCGCCCTAATAGTATTATTTTTACTGGCCACCTTTCTATTTATACAACCTCAGACTAATAAAAATCGGAAGATGCAGCGTGTATTCTTTCTGTTTTTTTATGTCTGTCTTATCATGTTAGCAGTAACAAGGCCAGAAACAACGGCTGATACAGATAATTATGTAGAAGGATTCGGAAAAGGCAACGCTTCATCTCGACTTGAGCCAATGTATTTTCTGTTTATCAATTTTGCCAGGTTATTTCCTTTTCCTGTGCTAATTGGTTTTACGATTTATGCGTTATTGTCCATTACCCCGAGGTTTAAGTTCATAAGCCATCAAAGTCCCAACATATGGGCTTCCGTGATGGTGTATATGGCCTATTGTTATATGGCACAGGATATCGTGGCCATGCGATCTTCGGTTGCCAGTGTATTGGTACTTTTTGTTATTTATTATAAGATGCAGGGTAAGACATCTTATATGGTAGGAGCGATATTACTGGCCACCCTCTTCCATTATTCTGCAATGGTGTTTTTCGCCTTACTATTTATTAACCCTAATAAAATAAACAGGTGGTTTTATATTGGCCTGCTGGCCGGTTCATACGCATTGTTCTTTATTGGTTTTGATATTAGAAATGTCTTCCCATATCTTTCCTATTTGACGTTTCTCGATTATAACCTTACTGACTATGCAAATTCTACAAAAGAGGTGTATGGAACTCTGAACGGCCCTCAAATACTTCGTTTGTCTGCCTGCATGTTATTCTGGATATTTGCAGGAAAAATCAAAAAGTTCCATCCTTATGCGATGGTCTACCTCAAGGTCTTTACCATCTCGCTGACTATGTTTCCAATATTCTCTTCAATCGATATCATGGGATATCGACTATATGAGATTTTTGCGAGTGCAGAAGCTATAGGATTACCTATCATGTTTATGGGAGTGTTTAGAAAAAAGGTACTGAATCGAGCCGCAATCATAGTATATACCTTTTATTTCTTCTATGTCTCAATTAACAATATTGCTTATTGGGACCCTGCGAGTTTCTAGTTTGGCGATAGTACAAATTAGCATATAATACATGAAGTAATGTTGTATAAAATAGTAAATAAACTATATTTGCTCAAGGCCAGTATACTTTCCTGGATGTATAAAAGGCAGCTTCTATCATGTGGAAAGAGTGTTAAGATAGAAAAAATTGGCTTACTTGTAGGCGCCAAATATATTACTGTAGGGGATGATTCAGATATCCAACAAATGACATACTTGACTGCATGGGAGAATTATAAAGGGCAGAAATTTTATCCAAGAATTACGATTGGCAACGATTGTCATATAGGAGCATTCAATCATATAACCTGCATTGATAGAATAGAAATAGGCGATGGCTTTGTTTCGGGCAAGTGGGTTACTATTACTGACAATAGCCATGGCGAAACAAGTATGGAAATGCTTCAAAAACCGGTAGGTTCACGAGAAGTAATCAGCAAAGGGCCTGTTATAATAGGGATGAATGTTTGGATAGGTGATAAAGCGACAATCTTGCCAGGGGTCACAATAGGTGACGGTGTCATAATTGGTGCAAACAGCGTAGTAACCAAGGATATACCAGCATATAGCGTAGTCGGTGGAAATCCGGCTAAAGTATTAAAAACGCTGCAAGAGAAGTGAAGTATATATTGAAAGTAGAAATATGGAGAAAAAAGATATTAAAGTAATTGCAATGTATTTGCCACAGTTCCATCAGATTCCTGAGAACGATGAGTTCTGGGGGAAAGGCTTTACTGACTGGGAAACAGTGAAAAGGGCTAAACCTATTTACGATGGTCATCAACAGCCTCGAGTTCCTCTAAATTGCAATTATTATGACCTTTCAAAGGAGGAAAATGTAGAATGGCAAGCGAAGTTGGCACATGATCATGGTATTTATGGTTTTGGTGTCTATCATTATTGGTTTAATGATGGGAAGAACCTTCTAACGCGACCGGCAGAGTTACTAAGAGATAGTAAAATTGGTAATGTGAAGTATTTCTTTGTATGGGACAATAATAGTTGGGTGCGGAGTTGGAGCAATGTCGCAGGTAACGCATGGGCCCCTAATGCAGAGAAAGAAAAAGATAAGCATAAGGGTCCAACGGTTCTTATACAGTATATTTTGGGAGAGGAACCACAATGGGAAAAACACTATAATTATCTGCGAGAGCATTTTACATCTAAGAATTATGAGAAGATAGATAACAAACCTATTTTTTGCTTACTTTCATATAATCCAAAAATGAAAAAAATGTTTGATTTTTGGAATGAACTAGCTAAAAAAGATGGTTTCGATGGAATCTTTTTTGTCTTGATGAGATTCAAGAGAAATGAGAAATGGGATTGGATATCAAAATATACCTACCAGCCTCATTCCGTATCATTATGGAAGCAAGGGAATTTGCTTGAAAGGGCTTTTAAAAAACTATTAGCGGAAGTAGGCTACAAACCCAAACCAAGGCTACGGTATTTTGATTATGATAAAACGTGGCAAGAAGTGTTAAAACAGGCCGCACGCGATACAGACAAAACAATTATAAACGGAGCATTCGTGGATTATGATGATTCTCCTCGTAGGGGAGCAATAAAAGGAACAATATTTAGAGGAGCGTCACCTGAGAAATTCAAGAAGTATTTTAAGAAGCTTGTAGAAATAACAGAATCGCAGGGTAAAGAATATATATTCCTTACTGCATGGAACGAATGGGGTGAAGGCGCATATCTTGAACCAGATGAACGTTATAAATATGGCTATTTGGATGCAGTGAAGGAAGTGTTGTTAAATACAAATTCAGGCACAACTAAATTTTGAATAATGAAAACAAGAAATATTGATAGAATAGGCTATCATCTATTTAGGTGTCCTGTATATTCATTGTTACGTCAGGTTTCGTCTGTTAGTATGCCAACACCCTCTGACGAAATGGTGGACATTGTTATTCCTGTTATTCCTAAAGATTTAAATATTCTTCCTTTTTGTCTAGAGGGAATTAAAAAAAATGTTTCAAATAAAATAAAAGACATTTACATTGTAGGTCCAGAAGATAATAGAATTATTGAATTTGTCAAAATTCACAATTTATCATTTGTAAGTGAAAATGATGTTCTGGGCTTTGGGGTAAAGGATGTAAAGTATATCACAAACGATGGAGTAAATAGGTCTGGATGGTTGTTTCAACAGTTTTTAAAGCTTTCGGGTAATATTGGTACATGTGAGAATTTTATAACCGTTGACTCTGACCATATACTTATAAGGCCACATGTTTTTTTTACAAAAGAGGGGAAGTTCGTCTTTTATCGTTCTGAAGAGTTTCATTTGCCCTATATGTTGGCAAATAAAAAACTGTTAGGATCTTTTAAAATGCCGTTACTATCCAATGTTGCACATAAAATGATTTTCAACAAAAGTATATTATGTGATTTAAAAACTGATATAGAAGAAAGAAGTAATATGTCCTGGATAGAATCAATAATGAGTGTTCTAGACAAGGACGATACTTCTGCTTTTTCTGAGTTTGAGTTGTATGCTCAATATGTTAAGAAAGAATTAAAGATAAATAAGCTGTGGTTACAAGAAGCATATGTGTGGGATGGCAAGATAGATATTGAGAGTTATATAGAAAAACATCCTCATGTGTTGAGTATAACATATCCAGACTACCTAACAAAAAAATAAACGATATGATAATAGTAAAACTGTGGGGAGGTATTGGAAATCAGCTCTTCCAATATGTGTTTGGGCAGTATCTTCATTTCAGATATAATCAAGAGGTGAGATATGATGATAATTCGTATATTTCAACAGATAAGCTAAGGAAAAGAGAACTTGATAATCTCAACGTAGAGATTGAGATGGATAATCATTGTTCCTTTAGTAAGTACAGGGGCGTGAAAGGGAGAACGCTAAGATACCTGTATCAATTGAACCCTCGACATCATTTTATTGGACTTGATGAAAAGGTACCAACAACCTTCAAAGAAAAAGACGAGTACTATTTCCAGGCCTATTGGCAGGATTACAAGTATTATGATTGGCTGAGACATAATATCCCACCCTTTAGTATAAAATCAAAATCTTTCCCGAAGAAACTTACTGAATTCAAGAACATGATAAAAGATACGCCCCAAAGTGTGTCGCTACACGTGAGGAGAGGCGACTATTTCAAACCAAGGTTCGTAGGTACTTTTGGCGTATGCACAGAGGCATACTACCAAATGGCAATTAATCGTATTAAGGAACAAGTGGAAGATGCTCGCTTCTTTGTATTCTCTGACGACCTGGAATGGGTGAAAGAACATATAGAATTGGATAAAGACACAGTGTTGATTCCGAATTATGATATAAGTCAGTTCTCATATATAGAGTTGATGTCTTTCTGCAAGCATCATATCATCTCCAATAGCTCATTTAGCTGGTGGGGAGCTGTGCTGAATACAGATGATAATGCTATTGTGATTAGTCCGAAAAAATGGACGAACACCTCCCCGAAAACCATTGCATTAAAAGATTGGATAAAAATTCCTGTTACAAATGAATAGACCTAAAGTATCAGTATCTGTACCCGTATATAATGCTGAGAAGTATCTGCATCAGTGCCTTGACAGTTTGATAAACCAGACTTTGCAAGATATTGAGATTGTCATTGTGAATGATGGCAGTACCGATGGTAGTGAGGCAATCTGTCGCGAATATGCAAATAAGGACTCACGCATAAAGTTGATAAGTAAAGCAAACGGAGGGTCAGCTTCGGCAAGACAGGCTGCCTTAGAGGCCAGTACTGGCCAATTTTTTTGTGCCTGTGATGCCGACGACTGGGTAGAGCCCACGATGTACGAGAAGCTGTATAACAGAGCGCAGGAGGTCGGGGCTGATATCGTCTTTGGGGATTACTGGATGGAATATGGTGGCGGAAAGCAAACAGAATGTCATTTTTCATACGACATCACTAAGATTGATGATTTCTTGGGCGCGGCTTTGGATGGTGTTTTCCCTTGTCAGGTATGGGATAAGATGTTTAATCGTAAGCTTTTTGATAAATACGCTATAACTTGGGAGCCTGGGATAAACTTAGGGGAGGACTTCTTAATTATGCTTAAGATATTACTTCATCCAGTGAAAGTAGCTTATGTGTCTGATGCTTTGTATCATTATCGCAGAGAGTGGGGGGGGGCATCATATACGAATAATATTTCCTTTAATACGTTTCAACAGTCATTGTATACACGGAAATTTATGATGAAGAGTGTGGATACAAATAAGTATGCTAGTGGGGTTTTTAGATTATGGGTAAATCTTGCTTTTACCGGATTGAGAGTTAAGGATGGCGTAGACCCCAAGTACTATAAAAAGGAGGTCATGTCTAATCTGCCAATCAAAGGATTCTTCGAGTATCACTATCCCACGGCCAAGGGTATTTTGATATTGTTTACAAAGGTAATGGGGTATAAATGTGGACGGATAATATACAAACTTTTATATAGGTACGCATATAGATAAGAATAAAACCGTATAGCATGATTTGTTGATGCAGATTGTTGTTGGTTTTAATAAACAAATAAGCAATGTTTAGTATTAGAAATATTAGTATATTAAGTTCGCATAAATATGTTAACGAATTAGCTCCAAAATCACCATGGCTTCATGCAATGGATGATGATGAGTTGCGTAGATTACAGTTGAATATATTGAATATTTATCACGATATTCAGTCTTTTTGCGATAGGCATAATTTAGTAATAATGTTAGGGTATGGTTCTGCGTTAGGTGCTTATCGACACCAAGGCTTTATACCGTGGGATGATGATATCGATGTTTTAATGCCAAGAAATGATTATGAGTATCTGGTTAAGAACTTTGAGAAAGAATATGGTGATAAATATTGGGTTGTCTGTCCATTGAATAAAGAGAGATGTACTTGTTTTTTTGGTAAGGTAATTAGTAAGAAAACAATCTATAAAGGAATAGGAGCGGAAGATGATGGCTATAATGGTACATTTGTAGATATATTTCCTTTAGAAAACTTCCCGTCCAAATATGCTAGAATTAGAAAGACAATTGATTTGGCGCTAAAATTCATAGGCAGCTGTCTATTGACATACAAGAATAACTCTGATCATTACCTACAAATGATGAAACAAAAAAAAGAAGCTTATCTGAGTTATAAGATAAGAAGAACAATAGGCTTTTGCTTCTCTTTTATTTCTTACTCGAAGTGGGCTAAGATGTATGATAAATTTGTTCAATATAAAAAAGAAACGGGTGTTTTACATGATCCAACAGGTGACTATCGATGGATAGGATACGATAAGTCTGTTTTACTTCCTCCAAAGAAGATGGAATTTGAAGGAACGATGGTTTATGTTCCGAATAAGATTAACGTATACTTGGAGAGCGAGTTCGGTCCTAATTATATGCAACTTCCTCCAGAAAATCAAAGAGTTAGGCATTTTGCCGAAGTTTTTAATGAGAATGTATAAATTTTAAGAATTCAAAAAAATTTTATATATGCTGAATTTTACAGTAGGCCCAGTGCAGTCGAGTGATGCCGTACGGGCGATAGGTGCTGAGCAAGTGCCGTATTTCAGAACTAAGGAATTCTCTGAGGTGATGCTGGAGAACGAACGTTTGCTCAAGAAGTTTGCAAATGCGACCGAAGATTGTAAGGTCGTGTTTATGACATGTTCCGGCAGTGGCGGTATGGAAACAGCCATCATCAACTGCCTAAATAAAAATGATAAAGCTCTTGTTGTAAATGGTGGTAGCTTCGGTGAGCGTTTTGTAGAGCTGCTAACACTTCATGAGATTCCTTTCACAGAAATTAAACTGGAGCATGGAAAGGCTTTGAAGCCCGAACATCTTGCGCCATACGAGGGTAAGGGTTACACGGCTTTCTTATTGCAGAAGCATGAAACATCTACGGGTGTTCATTTTGACATTAATCTGGTGGGGGATTTCTGCAAGCGCAACAATCTTTTTTTAGTCGTCGATACCATCAGTACATTCCTGTGTGATCCTTTCGATATGACAGCTACAAATGCCGGCATCATGATTACAGGTTCTCAGAAAGCATTGGCATGTGCGCCTGGTATTGCTTTGATGATTCTTGCCCCATCTGCACAGAAGCGTGTGGAAGAAAATAAGTGTTGTTGTCAGTATCTTGATCTGAAGTTGGCCCTTAAGAATATGGAGAGAGGCCAGACACCTTGGACTCCGGCAGTTGGTATTCTTCGCCAGATTAATGTTCGCCTGAAGGAGATTGAGGCTATGGGAGGTGCAGATGCAGAAATCGCACGTTGTGCATGTTTGGCCAAATACTTCCGTGATAAGCTGGTAGAATATAATCTCCCATTTGAGATTATCAGTGAAAGCCTGAGCAATGCTGTTACACCGCTGCATCCTACCACTCAATCAGCCTATGAGATTTTCTTGAAGATTAAGGATGAGTATGGCATGTGGATTTGTCCAAATGGTGGTGATATGAAAGATACTGTTTTCCGTGTTGGGCATATAGGATATCTGCATAAGGCAGATTACGACAAATTGATTGATGCTTTTTTGGACTTAAGAGTAAAGAAATTCATCTGACGGGTTAGAATATGTATTTTTTTTATAAACAAGGAGTAATGCCTCCACCGCCAATTTTGGAAGAAGGGATGACCATAAGGAAGCAGCGACCAAAACCATGTGTTGAGGGGATGCGTTTTATGCAAATAGGTGTAAAACGTTATTGGTATTTCGAAGTTATGACTTTCTTATACCGCGGATTCTCCCGTGTATTTGAAGAATACGATATTGTTTTAGATAATAGAATTGTATCAAAAGCAGTCTTGATATCCAAGGTCCCGAAGTATCAATTCCTCCCTCCACGTGGCATTCATTTATGCTTTTGTGAAACCATAGAAGATTCTCGCGGGAAAGGATACTATCCATTATTGTTGAGTTATATACAGAATAATAACCCGACAAAAGAATTATATATGGTTGTTGACGAAAACAATCATTCAAGTATTCGTGGAATAGAAAAAGCTGGATTTGTGAGATATGCAGTTGGGAACAGATTACCGAATGGTAGATTTGTTACTTTTTGATTTATTATTTCCATAAAAACAAAACAGTTTTGGGAATGAGAGAGGTTACAGTATTATGTTCGCAGATTGACAATAGTTTTAGTCTTATTAGAGCTTTGGGAGATGTTGGCTATTCAGGCTGAGGCGGAGAAGGTTAGTGAAGAGAGTCAAGTGCATGATCCTGTCAAGCTTCCCTTCGAGTACCTGACCGACAAAGTGGCCAACATCAACAAAACAAATTCCATCAGCATTAAGTTTCCTGACGGGATAAAGATTATGAAGACGGGAATAAGTTTCACTGAGCTCAAGCACCTGATTGAGAGATTGGAGTTGATATGATTAAAGAAGCCCCATACGCTTCTATGGAAAAGAACCATCTGATTTCAATGATACGCTTCCTTGTTAAACGCGAGGATAAACGGGCTCAGGAAAACCAGGAACTGAAGGATATGGTGAAGGAACTGAGGGATACTCACAAACAGGACGTGAAGACGCAGTCGTATCTTATGAAGTATTTTGACAGTGTGTTGATTATAATCAAGGCATTTATGCAGGGGAAAACTGATAATGAGAACATGTTACCAATGACCATTGGCATAATATAGTATAAACGTGTCAGGTGGCAATAACTACCTAAAGTGGTATTTTTAAGCCTGGACGTCAAAATTGACAGATTGCTAAATAGAGAAAATTTGGTTTAATATAAAAATAAATATAGTTAATTATGGATATTTTTGACCATGAATTGAGAAAACATAAATTTATAGTTTTCGGTTTTGATCATTATAATACCCTTGGGGTTGTAAGAAGTCTTGGTGAGAAAGGTATTTCACCGATTGTTGTTTTGCATCTAACCCATTTAAAAGAACATTGTTTGGTGCCAAATAGTAGATACCTCTCAAAAATCTATATCGTTGATGATGTGAACGAAGGATATAGAATAATAATGAAGGAATATAGTTCCGAGGATAGAAAACCATTCTTGATTTCGTGTGATGACTATGTGGAAATGTGTCTAGATAGCCATTATGAAGATTTAAAAGATAAATTCTATTTCTTTGATGGTGGACAAACTGGAATTATTTCCAGATATATGGATAAGTATGAAATAAGCCAATTAGCAGTAAAGTGTGGTTGTAAAGTACCCAAGACTGAGATTGTAAAACGTGGTCAATTGCCTAAATCATTGAAATATCCTATAATAACTAAGGCGAAAGTATCAGCGATTGGTGGATGGAAGGAAGATGTAAGAATATGCTATTCTGAAAAAGAATTATCTGAAGCATATAAAACTATACTAAGCGAGGATCTTCTTGTAGAGGAGTATATTGAAAAGAAAAATGAACTATGCTTAGATGGGTTTTGTGTGAACCATGGGGAAGATGTATGTATACCGTTTCAGACTACATATTTGAGAGTGGCTCCCGGGAAGTACGGTAATTATATGGAACTTACACCGTTTACTAAAGGAAAAGTTTATAATCAGGTTTGTGAAATACTAAATAAATCATCTTTTAATGGTATCTTTTCTGTCGAATTCTTGATTGACTCTAAAGATGAGTTGTACTTTTTAGAGGTTAACTTTAGAAATTCAACATGGAGTTACGCTTTTACATATGGTGGCGTTAATATGCCCTACGAGTGGGCAAAGGCTACGCTGAAGGGTGCAATTTCTATAAACGAAAATATGGTTAGAAAGGAACCTTTTACTGCGATGGTGGAAGTGAGAGATTTTAAAGATTTTGTACTAACAGGTAATGTCTCATTTCTAAAATGGATTCGTGACTTAATAAAAACTGATTGCTTGTATTATTGGAATAAAAGAGATATCAAGCCAGTATTCTCACGCGTTTTGCATGTAATTCTAAGAAAATTGAACAAATAGTATGGTAAATTGGTATAAAGAGAATAGCGTCTTCGTCTGGACGCTTGTAATCGCGCTATGCGTGATTGTATTTGGTGCTGTGTATAGCAGTACCTTGGGAGAAATAGCCGGAGCCTTTATGAGCTGGGTAAGCCACTACTTCGGTTGGCTATACATTCTCTCTATTGTAGCTTTTATTGGCTTTTGCGTATGGATGGCTGTTGGCAAGTGGGGAAATATCAAACTTGGCAAAGAAGATGATAAGCCAGAGTTTAGCACCTTCAGTTGGTTGGCAATGCTTTTCTGTGGTAGCACAGGCATAGGTTTGGTTTTCTGGAGTATAGCAGAACCTCTTTCTCATTATGCTGCACCACCTGCAGGTATTGAGCCTGGCACAATGGACGCCATTGACTTTTCTATCCGTACCTGTTATTTACACTGGGGTATTACCCAGTGGGTATGCTTCGCAGTGGTTGGATTAGGTATAGCCTATTTCCAGTTCCGTAAGGGAAAAAATGCTCAGTTGAGTAATTTGCTTACACCTTTGGTAGGCGAAAAGAGAACCAACGGATGGTTTGGCCGTTTTATTGACGGATTCTCCGTTGTTGTATCTTTTGCTGGAGTTGCTACTTCACTGGGACTTGGCGTCAGTCAGATTTGTGGCGGTTTGGAGCATCTGTTTGGAATCCCCAAGACGCAGGAGACCATCATGTGGATTATCATCTTTATCACTTTGGTATTTATCATCAGTGCCATCACTGGTGTTTACAAAGGCATTAAGATCTTATCTAACTTCAATACCTATCTAGCACTTGCGTTGTTGGCAGTAGCTTTCTTGGTCGGACCGAAGACTACCATCCTGAACAATCTGACAAATAGTGTAGGCCAGCATATCCAGTATTTCTTCAAGGATGTGTTCATGATTAATGCCTTTGGAGATAATGAATGGGTAATGAACTGGCGAGTGTTCTATTATGCTTGGTTTGTGGCTTGGGTGCCGTTTGTGGGCATGTTCGTGGCCAGAATCTCTAAGGGACGCACCATTAAAGAGTTTATTTTAGGTGTTGTACTGGTTCCGACACTGTTTACCATTGTTTGGTTGGCTGTGTTTAGTGCTATTGCTCTGAGTACTGTCCAAGGTTGGAGCCTTGAGAGTGTCCAGCAGTTGATAGCTTCGCCAGAGACAGCTGTGTTTATTGTGTTTGAGCATTATCCGTTGAGTAAAGTTATATCAGTAATGATTTGTGTTCTCTTGGGTGTGTTCTTTATCACATCTGCTGACTCTGCTACATATTCTCTGAGCGTGATGACCTCAAATGGCAGCATCACTCCTCCAACATATAAGAAGGTGATTTGGGGTATTGTGGTTGCCGCTATTGCTTACATCTTGCTGTCTGCAGGTAGTCTGAAACCACTACAGACCATTTCCATTGCAGCAACTCTACCGTTCTTGATCGTGATGATAGCCATGATGCCGGCATTGGTAAAGGAATTAAAGAAAGAAAAGAAATAAAGCGTATGAAAAAGATATTGTTTTCAATAGTTATGGCTCTCTTTGCATTTGAAGCCATGGCTCAAGTTCCTTACTTTGCAGGAACAGTTGGTGACGGGAAATTGTACGGATACACTTCTTTGAAAGTGCGTCCGGGTATAAATGCACAGGAAACTTACACTTGTTTCCAATATGGAATTGGCGATTACTTTGCCGCTGGTACTGATATCTATACGGGTGTTGGTTCTGCCTATTGGGGATTCCTTGTACGCTATGGTTTAAAGATTAATCCTTGGTTTGGTATAGGTGCTCAGGTTACTCCTTCTTTTAATCTGAAGGACAGTTTTAAGTATAGCTATACCACGGGAGCTATTTATATGAATGGCCAGATAACCAAGGATGGAAAGTTGTTCTGGTGTTCAAATACTTGGTTCGGTCTTAACAAGGATGCTGACAATACCTATACCAACTGGGAGTATTTGGGCTATACTTTTAAGGCAGGAAAGAACAGTATAACACCGATGATTGGAGCAATCCATTCCTGGAAGTTTGACCAAGATGTGGATTTGGCTGTAGGAGCTTATTATAGCATAGGAAAGTTTAATATTTACCTGTGGGGGAATGACTTCTTTAAAAAGAATCCTCGAATAGTAGTCGGAATAGACTTTGCTTTATAATTTTACTCAAATTTTTTATGAGGAAAGTCATAACGTACGGGACATATGATTTGTTTCACTACGGTCATCGTCGTCTTCTGGAACGAGCAAAGGCTCTTGGAGACTACTTGATTGTAGGGGTGACAACAGACAATTTTGACCTTGAACGTGGCAAAATGAGTACCTGCAACAATCTGATGGAGCGCATTGAAGCCGTTAAGGCCACGGGACTTGCAGACCAGATAGTCATTGAGGAATATAAAGGTCAGAAAATTGACGATATACAGAAGTATGGAGTGGATATATTTGCAATAGGTTCTGACTGGGAAGGATACTTCGACTACCTAAAGGAGTATTGTGAGGTGGTTTATCTGCCTCGAACGGAAGGGATCAGTAGTACTCAGCTTCGTGAAGAACGCCCCATAGTGAAGATCGGTGTTGTCGGTACGGGCAGTATCGCAAGTCGTTTTGTACCAGAGGCTAAATGTGTTAATAGCAATGCAATCGTTGCGGCATATAACCCAAACCAAGAGGAGTGTGAGGTCTTCTGCAACAAATATGAGCTACAAATAGCAGCAATTGAAGAAGAATTGTATAGCCAGTGTGATGCAGTATATATTGCTTCTCCTCACTATACACACTATGAATATGTAAAGAAGGCGTTGACCGCTGGTAAGCATGTGCTATGTGAGACTCCTTTTGTGTTTAGCAAAAAGCAGGCAGAAGAGCTGTATGCGTTGGCTGATGAGAAAAAGGTTGTATTGATGGTAGCCTTAAAAACGGCATATTGTCCTGCTTTCGTTCATTTGGTCTCGCTACTGAAATCAGGCGAGATAGGCGAGATCGTGGAGGTGAATGCTTCGGTGACGACACTGACGGATGAAACATCGGAGAAATTGAATAAAAATTATCTCGGAGGCAGTATGAATGAGAATGCCTGTTTCCCGCTTTTGCCAATTTTTAAGCTGCTGGGTACAGACTACAAAAACATCAATTTCTACTCTAAGATGAAAAACGGGGTAGATATGTTTACTAAGGCAGTATTCCGTTATGATTCAGCGGTTGCCTCATTCCAAGTTGGACTCGGGGTAAAGACAGAAGGAAACTTAGTTGTTGCTGGCACCAAAGGATATGCATATGTGCCGGCTCCCTGGTGGAAGACGGATTACTTCGAGTTGAGATATGAAGACCAGAATCGGAATAAAAAATTTTTCCATACATGGGCCGGTGATGGTTTGCGCTATGAGATAAAGGAATTTGTTACAGCAATTCTCGCGAAAGAGCAATTCCACTCTCGTCTTAGTGAGAAAGAAAATATTCGGATGGCTGAAGTGCAGGAGAAGTACCTAAAGGGTGAAAATCTTTATAAAATATAGACATAATGTCTATTAGGGCTGTCCCAAAAGAGTAATCAACAATGAATATACTTCATGTAGTTAATATTTCCTTTGTTATCCCGTATTTCCTTGGGAAACAGATGAATTGGTTTTCTGAGAAGGGATACAAAGAGTATATTATTTGTAGTCCTTCGGATGAATTGGAGAAGTTTTCAAAACGGTATTCCTTCGAGTATAAACCAATAGAGGTGTTACGAAAGATCTCTATAGGGAAGGACTTGAAAGCCGTGGTCGCCACCTACAAATATATTAAGAAAGTTAAGGCAGATGTTGTAACAGGACATACACCAAAAGGTGGACTGATTGCAATGTTGGCAGCTTGGCTGGCAAGGGTTCCTATTAGAATATACCTAAGACACGGCCTTGTATATGAAACTTCTCATGGTTTGAAGCGTTCGCTATTGGTGAACATAGACAGGCTAGCATCTCGTCTGGCTACAAAAATTGTCTGCGTGAGTCCATCTGTTGCAAAAAGGAGCTTGGACGATAAACTGAATCCTGTCTCAAAACAGGTTGTTCTAGGTAACGGAACTTGTAACGGTATTGACATAAAAAGATTTTGTCGAGACCAGATAAACACAAATAAGTACATGACATTAAAAAATGATCTTGGTATTCAAGATAGTGACTTCGTAATCGGATTTACGGGAAGATTAGTTAAGGACAAAGGTATTATAGAGTTGGTAAGAGCATTCCATTCATTAAGGCAGAGATATAAGAATTTGAGATTAATGCTTGTTGGCATGTTAGAAGTTAGAGATGCTCTTCCTGAGGACGTCGTGAGAGTAATAAAAGAAGATGATAGTATAATAAAAACAGGTTATGTTAGTTATTCAGATATAGAATACTATTATGCCTTGATGAATGTTTTTGTATTGACATCCTATCGAGAAGGATTCCCAACCTCCGTATTGGAGGCCTCAGCAATGGAGTTGCCTGTTATTACAACAAGGGCTACGGGGTGTGTTGATTCTATTATTGATGGTGAAACAGGCATTTTCGTTAAGCATGACGATAAAGAGTTATATGATGCATTGTCGCAACTTTATGATGATGATATCAAAAGAAAGGAGATGGGAAAGAAAGGAAGGGAATTTGTAGTCGGTCATTTCTCACCACAGATAGTGTGGAAGGATATAGAAAAACTATATCAACGATGAAAGAATCACATTTTTTACAGTTATTTTTGTCTTTGTTACAGGAGGCTATTTGGCGAGGTCAAAAGACGCTTCCAAAGAAACTGACTGAAGAAGAAACAGCATGGTTGTTTAATATTGCTAAACAACAGGCTGTTTCTGGTTTAATATTAGATTCGTTAATTAGGAATAATATTATTATTCCCCAACGATTGGTATTTGAAGCTATTGGGTTGGTTGAACAAGTGAAACAAAATAGCAAGAGGATTAATAATGGAGTATTACAACTGCATCAATTAATGATAGAGGCTAATTCCCAGTATGTGATAGTGAAAGGACAGCCAGTTGCTACATATTATCCCGATGCGTTGTTGCGACAGTCGGGTGATGTTGATTATTATTGTGATGCTATCAATTTCCCCAAGTCAGAAAATGCTCTCAAAAAGATTTGGAATATTGTTCCAGATCCTCATGATTCAGACTATCATATACACTTTGACTATCATGGAGTAATATATGAGGGGCATTTTGCATTGGTAAAACTATACAATGCGAAAAAGGAACGTTATTGGCAACAGTTTTTGGAGGAAGATAAGGGTGCTACAGTAACAATTGATGGGATTGAGATAAAAACTCTTTCTCCAACAATGCATACTTTATATGTTTTTCTTCATTTGTATAGTCATTTAATAAAATTAGGTGTAGGACTTCGCCAATTCTGTGATTTAGCTGTTATGCTGCACTATGTAAAGAATCAGATAGACCACCAACAGCTACAGAATTATCTTAAAGCATTGGGAATGGAGAAAGCATTTCGGGCATGTGGAAGTATCTTGGTTGATTATCTTGGTTTGCCGGAGGATGATTTGGGAATTAATCTTAATAATTCAGACAGACGGTATGGAAGAAAAATCCTCGATGTCGTGATGTATCGGGGTAACATGGGACATTATAATAGATATAGTGGTTTTACAGGATGGAAACATATAATAGAAGCATCTGTTATTAAATTTTCTCATTTCGTGAAATTCCTACCCTTGGCACCTGATTATAGTTGTCGCTGGATGATTCATGTGTTGAAAAATATTTTGATTTGATACAATATGATATATAGATATATTCATGTTTGAAAGCTTACGTACAGATTTTCTTTGGTATTGGAGTGATTATTTACTAAGGATTCCTCCTTATGTTTTCCAAATGTTAGTAAGCGTGATAGGTATAGGTGTCGTCACCCTATTAGCCTGGAAAGGATTTTGGCGAGGTATAGAATTGGCAGGAAGATTGCTATTGCTAGAATTGGTTTTCATTATCTATTGTTTAACTATAATCTTGAGACCTGTTAATAATGAAGATGCATATAATTTTGCTCCATTTTGGAGTTATAAGGCTATTATTGATGGGCATCCCTTTTTACTCGCAGAAAACATGATGAATGTATTGGTTTTCATTCCTATTGGCTTGCTAATTGGAATGGGATTCTCAAAATGGACGTGGTGGAAGGCAATAGGTGTAGGATGCCTAATCTCTGTGTCAATAGAACTTATGCAATTTACTTTCAGACGTGGTTTCTGCGAACTTGACGACGTCATTCATAATACTTTAGGTTGTACTTTAGGGTTTGTCTTGTTTTCCATAGTAAGAATAGGGTATAGAACATTATCAAAAAGACATCCGCTTCTTCAAAATTGTCTACGACCTGAATGAGAGACAGAGACGATTTGAAATTATGTAATATCTCATTGGTGTTGTTCTGATGCCAAAGTCATGGTTTAAGAAAATATATTAAGAAACATGAGAATATTGATAACTGGTGTCCACGGATTTGTGGGCACAAACTTGGTAAAAGCACTTTCAAAGAAACATACTATTTATGGGCTGGATATTATAGCCCCAGTTAAAGATGGGGTGAGATATACTTTTTCGTGGGATTATCTTGACAAAGAGGATGGAATCCCTGAAATAGATGCCATCATCCATTTGGCAGGTAAGGCGCATGATACGAAGAACCAGAGTGCGGCAGATGTGTATTTCAAGGTGAACACTGGACTGACGCAGAAGATATTCGACTGGTATCTGGCGCATCCTACAGCAAAGAAGTTCATTCAGTTCTCTACGGTGAAGAGTGCAGCAGATAGGGTGGAAGGAGATTTCCTGACTGAGGAATGCATCCCAACGCCTGTAGGCCCTTATGGTGAATCGAAGATTGCGGCAGAGAACTATATCATAGAGAAGTTCGCACCAGAGGCATTGAAGCGTCCGTTCCATAACTTTACGGATGAGGATGCTGTGGTGGATGGAAAGAAGGTGTATATCATGCGTCCGTGTATGATTCACGGTCCTGGCAACAAGGGTAATCTGAACTTGCTGTATGGTGTGGTGAGCAAAGGAATTCCCTGGCCACTGGGTGCCTTTGAGAACAGGCGTTCATTTACGAGCATCGGGAACCTGCAGGAGGTGATCAAGGGCCTCCTGACCAAGGATGTCCCCAGCGGCATCTATCACATGGGTGATGATGAAGCACTATCCACCAACGAACTGATAGAGGTGATATGCAGTACCTTGGGTAAGAAGGCGCATATTTGGAACATTCCTCGCAGAGTAATGAGTGGCGTGGCAAAGATTGGTGAAGTGCTCCACCTTCCCCTGAACACCCAGCGTATGCAGAAACTGACAGAGAACTACGTGGTCTCCAACGCTAAGATCAAGGCCGCATTGGGCATGAAGGAAATGCCGGTGAGGGCAAAAGATGGACTGAGGGAGACTATTAAGAGCTTTGCGGAAAAATAATCAATTAATATGATAGAATACATTATTATAGCATTTTTTTTGTTGATAGCAGAACTTACATACTTCAAGGTTGCTGATCACTTTAATATTATAGATAAACCTAATGAGAGGTCGAGCCATTCGAGTATTGTACTTCGTGGTGGTGGCATTATTTTCATGATTGTGTTGTGGATATGGACAGCATTCTATGGATTCGTTTATCCATGGTTTGTTTTGGCGGTAACTGTGATAGCTGGTATTAGCTTTGTTGATGACATTCGGTCACTTCCTGATAAGGTTCGATTAGTGGGACAGTTTGCAGCTATGCTATTGATGTTTTATCAGTTAGACATGCTACATTGGAACATGTGGTGGGTTGTGTTACTTGCACTTATTGTATGTGTAGGCGCATCTAATATCATCAATTTTATGGATGGAATAAATGGAATTACTGGTGCTTATGCTTTTGCATCATTGATACCATTGTATCTGTTGAACGAACACATGAATTTTGTTGATTCATCGTTGATAATGGTTGTTGGATTAGCTGATTTTGTATTTTGTTTATTCAATTTCCGTCCAAAAGGTAAGGCTAAATGCTTTGCAGGTGATGTGGGATCTATAGGAATTGCTTATATCCTTCTGTTCTTCATAGGTGCATTGATTATGAAGACAAAAGATGTAACATATTTGATTTTCTTGCTTGTATATGGTGTTGATGGCGTATTAACAATTTGTCATCGTATTATGTTGCATGAGAATTTAGGGCAGGCACATCGTAAGCATGCATATCAGATTATGGCTAATGAACTGAAGATAGGGCATGTAAAGGTATCGCTATTGTATATGATTATTCAAATGGCGGTTTCATTAGGTTTTATCTATTTCTGTCCTAACACAGTTGTAGCTCATTGGGTATATTTGTTATGCTCTATATCTGTACTGTCTATAGCTTATGTGTTATTCAAAAAGAAATACTATCATTTGCATGAGGAATATCTTGCTTCGTTGAAGAGATGATAGTTTTAAAGGTTTTAGAAATAAAAGGAAACAAACTACTTGATTAGCTTTACAAAGAAAATGAATATTACCAAAGAACTGCTTGATAAGCTTACTGCTAAGGCAAAAGAGTCTCCTCGTCTTCGTATGAATATGGATCTGCGAAATTCTGATTCAGATAGTTCACAACGTATGTTGAATGCTATAGAACCCGGTAGTGAAATACCTATACATAGACATCAAACGACTTCAGAGACTGTTGTATGCTTGCGTGGTAGATTAATAGAGGAGTATTATGATGGGCAGAGTAAAAAGTGCATAGAATCAATTGAACTGTCGCCTAATGGCCCTGTATTTGCTCTAAATATACCAGCTGGTCAATGGCATACTGTACGAGCATTGGAATCAGGTACTGTGATATTGGAAATGAAGGATGGTGCATATATTCCTACATCTCCAGAGGATATACTTGACACTTGACGGTTGACGGAAGGGGGGCAAGGAGTTAAAGGGGTTAAGGGTTCAAGGAGTTCCACTAATTTAATGAATAAGAAAAACATAAATAAACAACTTAAAATGTTTTCATTTCTTTGAAAGTGTTGTGATAATAAAGAGGCATAATATTAAAGCAAGCTTTTATTTTGCCTCTTTATATCACAAGCCTACGGCTATAACCTTTTAAGAGAAAACCCATTTAAATCACATTTTCTTTACAAATATTTGGACGTGTCAAGAATATTTGGTATATTTGTGGATACTTTAATTGATTAAATGTTTTTATGGAGTTGATAAGATGATTACGATTAAAGATCTATATGATATTGTAGAGAATAGGATTTCTAATGAAGCACAGAAAAATATCATTATAAGTAATTTCCCTCCTGATATAGCAAGCAAAATGTGTGCCGCTATTGATGGGCAAGAAAAAGTTGAACTCTTCAAACGTTTTCTGAAAGAATATAATGAATGGGTGGTACTGCAACAGATGCAACAGGCGGCAGTGCTAGCGTTTTTGAGGAATATGGGAAGTAAAGGATAATTACTGCAGTCGAAAGGTTGTGACGGTCTGTTGCTAATGATGGTGGAGAGTGAGATGGAAGGTATGAGATAAAGGCTCTACGGAAAACCGTAGGGAGCGGTGGCGAGAAACTATGACACAAGAAGAACGATGGATGACAAGATATAATAAGGTGGTTAGTTTTATAGGAACCAACCATCGGAATCCGTCTAAATATGTTGGGGCTGAAAGAGGACTTGTTAATTGGACGAAGCAGCAACGGAAGTTGATGAATGCTGGGGAGTTGAAAGAACCGAGATTAGAGATGTTCAAAGAAATGCTTGAGTTGTCAGAACAATACAAGAGAAAGAACCAATGGATTTAACTCGTATATAAGGTGTGACTATGACTGATTTTTTAGACGAACATATGGACGAGATATTGGAAAATATGCCAGATCCATACAACACAATAAAGCAGGAGATAGAAGAAGAGTGTAAAAGAATGAGGACATTTACAATAAGAAAGATAGTTGTACATGACACCTGTGATGAGAAAATCTTGAAGATAATCAAATCAGGCGAATATGCGTTTACTGATTCGAGATATGATTATTTCTTTCTCGAAGGAGTGACGGTATGTTCTGTGGTAGGAAAAAATGGTTGTGGTAAGTCGTCGTTGATAGAGTTGTTGTTCAGAATGGTTAATAACCTCGGAGCGATGATGCTGAAAGAACTAGATAGGCCTGCGGCAGAGATGCTTTACTTTATTGGTGGTGTAGTAGCAGATTTATACTTTAGCATTGGAGATAAGCATGGAATACTCTGCTGCACACGGGAATCAGTTGCATTGGAACATGATGGCCATTCGTTTGAATGGAACAAACAGGATGGGAAGTGTGTATACAAGATAAATGGTGCAGTACAGCAGAAGAATGACTTTGAGGTGGCGAGAAATGTTGCTGACCATTTCTTTTACTTGATTTCAACAAACTATAGTATGCAGGCATATATAGATGCCGACTACATGTATGAAACACTATACTCATGGCAGCCCAAGAAAAATGAATATGGAGAGATGCTCGCGGACTATGAATGGCACAGGGAAAAAACGGGTAGCTGGATAAATAGCGTGTTTCATAAGAACGACGGGTATATGTGTCCTATCGTGCTTAACCCTTATCGTAACAGCGGCCAGATAGATATGGCAAAGGAAGCACATCTAACCACTAACAGACTATGCGCACTATTGCTGCAATCAAAAAATGAGTACCAGATAGTGGAAGGATACAGACTGGAACACATTATGTATAGATTCAATCAATGGTATTTACTGGATAAGTTTGACCGCCAGATGTTGAGGGATATACCAGTGGAAAGTGTCAGCGAGAAGTTTCTATACGCCTATGTGCAAGACAATAGTTATGCCAAGGCGATACTTGACGGGTATGGAATAGATGCCAGCCGGAAGATGAATTATATAGAGCTGACATTGAGGCTTTATTTGGTTTATAAGACATTTAGCATCGCTAATAAGTACCCTCAATACAGTTTCTTCAAGCCACTTGGAAGCGTGAATAACGCTTTTAAGAATAATTCCAATAAACAGGAGTTACAGTTGGTGAAAGAACTGGCTGAGATGATAAATGAAAGGAATACCCATATAGAGCTGAAGGTACACCAAACGATAGACTTGATTAGACGCTTGGATAACTTTGAAGACAAAAAAGTGCTAGAGCGTGCATTGACCTACGAAGAAATATGTGAAATGCTGGATATCGATACAAATTGTGAGAGTGTGCTGGAAAGATATAATACTTTGCCACCACCACTTTTCCAGCCGACTATTTATCTGATAAAGGACGATGTGTACAAGAGTATCATGGAAAGCGACCTAGAAGAGGCCGAGAAGGAAGTCCTTTTAGCCAAGAACACGATAACGCTGTCGGAACTCAGTTCAGGAGAACGACAGTTTATCTATACCACCAGCACTTTACTTTATCACTCGTTTAATATCTTGTCGATACCCCAGAAAGAGCGGGTGGCATATAGGAATCTGTGTATGGTTCTGGAAGAGGTGGAGATATGCTTCCATCCCGAGTACCAGCGGACATTCATTAACAGTCTGTTGAAACTGTTGGAAAGGACGAAACTAAACAAAGGTTTTAGAATCTTTGTGATAGTAGTGACACATTCGCCCTTTGTGCTCAGTGATATGCCCAAAGGGAATATACTGTATCTGGATAATGGTAGAAATGTGACCAGTGAGAAACATCTGAATACATTTGGTGCTAACGTGAATGAGTTGTTGTGCCAGAGTTTCTTTTTGTCAGGAGGCTTTATGGGGGAGTTCGCCAAACGTAGAATAGAAGCATTGGTGGCTTACCTGAAAAGTGATGAGCCAAATGAACATTGGAATGCGGAGAATGCTAAAGAAGTGATAGACCTCGTTGGTGATGAAGTGATTCATTACCAATTAAGGCAGTTGTATGCAGCAAAGTTTGGCGTTTCAGATGCTTACAGGAATTGGATAGAAAGTGAAGCAAGGAGATTAGGCATTAGAGCATGAGACGGATACCAATAACACCTATAATTGAAGGTATTTCCAAAAGATATGCCCAAGAGATGGAAAGGACTGCCACTTTCAAACAAGGTGAGAGTCCAAAGGAAAGGCTCTTGGTGTTGAGCGAGCGATTGAAGAAGCCGAGTACATCCATTAGGATCTTGAAGAGTAAGGCTAGGAAAGGGCATCCTGCCGTATATGAGCACCATAAGGGAAATACGTTCACGGCATTGTCGGACTACGTAAAGGCTATATATGACCATTATGACGGGCTGAATGCACTACTGCCTTCGGAATATGATAAAGAGATTGGACAACACGTGGATAGGATCCTGATGGGCTACAAAATAAATGATATTAGTGTAAAACTGCGAAAGAAGAGATGTATGCCTTTCTTTGAGCTGGTAGTGGACGCGATGCGCTATGATAAGGTTCAGAAGGACATTATGCCCAAGTATATCAAGGAGATGGGAATAAAGACTTGCTCTTATTGCAACGCACAGTTTGCCACAACAGCATCGCTGCAGGAAATCAAATATGCAAAGAAAGGTATGTACACTGTAAGGACAAAAGATGCAGCCTGTTATGAGTTAGATCATAACCAACCCAAGTCGAAATATCCTTATTTGTGTACCAACTTCTATAATCTGCAACCCAGTTGTGGTTCTTGTAACAGACGGAAGAATGACGGGGAACTGGACTTCTCGCTGTATTACGAAATCGGAGACACAAGGAATAAGCCTGTACACTTTGTTATGAACCCAGCTGATGTAATCCGTTTCAGGACTACTAATAATGGAAAGGGAATAAAACCCTATCTATGTAATGAAGGAACGGATATACCTCCAGTTGTGTCGGACAAAACGACTATGGCAGGGAAGTTTGTTAATATGCTTGGCATACAGGGCGTGTACGAAGAGCATGAGGACATCGTAGAGGAAATATTGTGGAAGCACAAGATTTACTCCAAGGGTTTTATGACGGCGATGGAAAATCAGATCAAGACGCTTGGTATTGCCGGGTTTGACATGAAACGCTTTATTCTGGGTGGGTATTACGATAAAGAGGATGATTTCTTGAAGCGGCCACTTAGCATTATGAAGAATGATTTGTGGGAACAGTTAGAACGAGGATAATTATGGCAAAGAGAAAGATTGGTAGCTGGGAGCTGAAGAGAAAGATTGGCAGCGGTGGTAATGGTAAAGTTTGGGAATGTTCAGACGAAGCTGGGAATACATTTGCTATGAAAATCCTTACAAGGACAACAGGGGAAGCTTATCAACGGTTTCTTGATGAGGTAAAAGTTATGCTTTCACATCAGGGTAACGATGGTATGTTACCTGTAATTGATTACAACCTTCCTGAATTAAATGGTTCAGAACTGACTGAGGGGGAACTTTACTATGTAATGCCTTTGGCCATACCAGCAAAAGAACGCCTGTTCGGATGTATCTTTGAAGAGAAGCTAAATGCAATCAGAGATATAATAAAGATGCTATGCCAACTACATCATCAAGGTATCGCTCACAGGGATATCAAGATTGAAAACATTTTGATGTATCAAGAGCATTATGTGCTATCTGATTTCGGACTTGTGTTTTATCAAGATAAACCACGTGTGACAAAAACGGACGAACGATTAGGAGCCAGAAGAACATTGGCGCCAGAAATGGAACGTCCTGGCTCAAAGAATGCCGATCCGTTTAAGGCAGATGTCTATTCTATAGCGAAAACTATTTGGGTAATACTGACAGAATCACCTGATAGTTTCGAAGGTCAATACAGTAGGAATCAAGTAACCAGACTTGAAGACAATGTGAGGTGTCCGAGAGGCACATATTTTACGCCATTAGGAGATTTGCTTGCAGAATGTACCGATGTGTTACCTGCACTAAGACCAGATATAGATCAAGTGCTTGCAAGGTTTGAGGAATGGGAGAAGATGCAGGATGATTTTGCAAAGAGTAATCATAGTCAGTGGGTGGAGGTAATTAAGGCATTGTTTCCTTATTCTGTTCCTGCACATGCAGAATGGACGGATATTAAAGAAATCAAAAATGTATTGAACTTAATTAGCCATTATGACAGTCTTAATCATCTGTTTTTTCCATCGGGTGGTGGACTAGATCTTGAAGCTGTTTATGATTCTTATGAGGAGCATTGTCTGGAAATGGATTTTGGCGGACTTAGACAGATAGTGAACCCAAGGATTCTTACATTTGAGTCTATAGGGAAAGATTTGTTGTGGAACTATTTTCGATTGGAGTGTAATCCAATGAAACCAGTTTTAAAGTCAACAGCAGAGAATGAATATGATGAAGGCGTGTCTGAGATATCACCCCTTGAATATGTTGATTATGACGTAATGGAAGATGGCGACTTGGCAAAACAAAACGGCTATAATGTTACGGATTATTCCCGACAGGTCACAAGACAATTAAAAGGATGCTTTGTGATATTCAGCAAAAATTCTTTTTATAATAGGACAAATGGAACTTATGATGGTAGGCATGAGAAAATGAGTGGTAATGATTTTAGAACTTATATAGAGAAAGTATACGAGAAATATAAGAAGGCAGCAGATAATGTATATATTAGTGATTTTTAGAAGGTTGATAATAAGTTGTATCGTGGGTTGAGAGATATAAAGGCATGGATACCATTTTTGAACAGGACAAACACATGATGACCTTCATTGAGGGAATTGAGAAGGGTGAAACTGACTTTCTCCTTGGTGTCGATGTACCTACTCGGGTGTATAAAGCTAAGTTTGAAAAGAATGATGAAGATAATTTTGTGTTAAAGTTTTCGGTGCCTGAAAGTGATGATTTCAATGCAGAGTATTTCTTCTCAAAGCCGGCAGTACTGTTTGTCCCACACAAGATTCAAATTCTGTTGTTGAACACAGATGCACTTAGGTTTACACAAACCATTAACGAGAAAGGGCCACAAGAGGTTAAGGTAACCTATAAAAGTTTCGGGACTGAGGCAGACCCATCGAAATGGAAGAACTCGAAGCACTGTGCATGTATCAGATATAGTAAGGAGGCTTTCAGATACACGGATATGAGCCTGAGATATGATTTTACCACAGATAAGAATCAGCAAAGTAGTTGGAGAAATGCTTTTGTATTAAGACTCGCAGGAGATAATAACATAATCGTAAGTTTTGAGGAAAGAATGGCTGGCGGTGATGCCTATTGCGTATTCCGTGCCCAGAAGAGAATGGATATAGCTTTATTTGAAAAAGTTGTGGAGGCTGTGAGAATAGTTTATGGACTGCTTGCTGGATACTGTTTTGCAGATAGAGGCTACTTTATTTCTGATTATACCGGAGAGAAGCCCAAGGACAGGGTACCACTCATAGTAAGGTATCACAATAGGGATAAGGCTAAGAAACACAAATACCCATTGCTAGATAAAACTCACTATGTGGATGATGACCATAAGCAGTTGGAACTGACAACGGAACAAATGAATGCATTGGTACATCTGTTTGTCAAGAACGAGGAGTTTGCAAGAGCAGCAAAACTTCTGATAGATGCTTCTGCAATTGATGGTACTTCGAGAGGAGTGCTGGCTGTCGTGGCTTTGGAAACGATTGCCAACCAACTTATGCAGAAAGGTCCTCAGGCAAAGTTGATAACTGATAAGGCGATTGCATCACAGTTGAATTATGAGTTGAATAAAGGGCTGAAAAAGATTAAAGAAAAAGTCGTTGCTGATGATTATAAGAAATTGGAATCGAAAGTTAATTCTGTGAATAACCTGCCTAATGCAGTGAAACTTGAATCTGTATTTGAGCAGTTATTAATAGAACTTGATGAAGAAGAACAGTATTGCATTTCATGCAGGAATCAATTTTTGCATGGTTGGTTACCAAAGAATAAGAAGTTTAATTTCCTTACTGAACATGAATTAGTGTTTATGGTGTCTCAACGATTAATTATGCTGTCAGCAATGCTACTTTTGAAGAAAACTGGTTATAGCGGCATGGTTAATGACTGGGGATATACCGAAGTTGTAAAACTACGCGCTATCGGTGAAGGAAGGCCATTGAGACATGTTGGGAATGCACATAGGAAAGTGTAATAGTGTAATAATTAAAAATGCTTCAATCAAGAATACAAAAACAAATACCTGAGAGATTGTCTCATTATACTAATTTAGAAGCGTTGAAAAGTATTCTTTCTGACCAAGATGGAAAGGGTATTTGCTTTAGGGCTTTTTCTAATAGGTGTAAGAATGATGACCAGGAGATCAGAATGGGTGAGTATATGCTCAAACGGGTAAGAGAAGTACTGCCAACGAGTGCTTCTTTGCTAAACCAATTTGGTGGCTATGAGGATTCTGCATCCATATCGTTTATGGAAGGTGAGATTAATCAGCATATGCTTAAAGAATATGGTTGCTGTCGTTTAGAGTTCAATCTTAGGGGTATTGGAGTTGGTTTGCTTGCAAGAGGGCTCATAGATTGTGAATATGTTTCTGAAAGCGAGTTGGAGGAGTTTGCAGATGAATACTGTGAGATGATTAGCCACAAGTTTAACTCTATTCCAACTTTGCAAGAAAAATATGGAAAGTACTCTCCACTCGTTTTTGCTCATTTGGGAGACTTTTTTATGATGGAAAATGACATCATGACAAAGGTGTTTGGTTTGAAAGAACAGCAATGGAGTGAAGAGAGAGAGTGGAGAAGAGTTTTGCCGCTTAATGATAAGGCTAAAATTCTCTATTGTAATAAGAAACCATATATTGAGTATTATCTAGATAAAAAGTATTTGACAGGTATTACGGTTGTTTGTTCGCCAGAGACTAAAGGTGGGGCTCAGAAGGACGCTGACGATATTTCGAACTATATATTAGAGAGAAACTATAAAGCAACAGTCAGAGTTGAAGTTTTTGGTAAATGATAATGTGTGACGATGACACAAGAAGAACGTTGGCTAAAACGATATGAAGAGGTGGTTGAATTTATTGAAGCCAATCATCAGAACCCGTCGAAGCATCGGATTGAGGAGCATGATATGCTGAACTGGCTGAAGGCCAATAGAAAGACTCTTAATGCTGGGAAGATGAAACCGGAGAGAGTAGAGAAGTTTAGAAAACTTCTGGAATTGACGGAACAATATAGGAGGAAGAACCAGTATGAATAGTGGTCGTGATAATAGATGTTCTGCCTCAATAAGACTATTAATATAGCCTAAAGTGTCTTGAATTAGTTGTGGGTTTAAACGCTCTAAATCATCGAAACAAAAGACCGTATTCTTCAAAACAGTCAAATCGCATGCTATTGCATAAATTTTATAAGTTGTCTTCGTTTAAAAGGAATTCATAAATATTCATATAAGTAATACCGTCATCATCTTGATAGCGGCTAATCAGGTCTTCTGTAATGACAAACTTTTTGAAACTATCGTTAATGTCTTTAAGGCTACGAACTTCTTGTTCACGTTTTTCTTTATTCGGTAGATGAAATGCCGATTGTATGTAGTATCTCTGGCTACCTTGATTGCAAACAAAGTCCACCTCATACTGTTTCCGTACACTTACACCATTGGCATCCTTCTCGTTCTTTACCACCACACCTACATCAACACTCATACCGCGTAGTCGAAGCTCATTGTAAATCAGATTCTCCAAAAGGTGAGTCTCCTCATATTGACGAAAATTAAGTCTGGCATTTCGCAAGCCTAAGTCCGAGAAATAATACTTTGCCGGGGTATCGATATACTTTCGTCCCTTGATGTCGTAGCGCACGGATTTTTCTACGAGAAAGACATCCTGTAGAATATCCAGATATGATTTGATAGTGGTATGCGAGATGTCGCTGTGCTTTACTGTCTGGAATGTGTTTTCCAACTTTGTAGGGTTAGTCAAACCACCGATAGAAGATGCAATGATATCTATCAATTCCTCCAAGTCATCGTCATTCTTGATCTTGTATCGCTCCTTGATGTCAGTCAGATAGGTTTTCTGGAAGAGTTGCTTCAGGTATTCAACCTTCTTCTCTGCAGTTGGAAATGTTACTACTTTGGGGAGCCCACCGTAAAGCATGTATTCCTCCAAAGCTTTTTCTCGGCTGCCCTGAAACACTGTCATGAATTCACGGAAGGACAGCGGAGCGACTTTGATTTCATCTCCACGGCCTCTAAACTCTGTAATCACATCCTTGGAAAGAAACTTAGAGTTGCTTCCGGTAACATATACATCTGCATTGTCTATCTTCAGATAGCTGTTCAGTACATCTTCAAAATCGTCCACATGTTGCACCTCGTCAAGCAAGATGTAATACATCTGTTGATCAGTCATGCGGTTGTCTATATGGTTAAGCAGTGCATCTGGATTGCGAAGCGCTTTGTTACGGCGGTCTTCCAGGTCAACTTTAATGATGTGGTCTTCTGCTACTCCCTCTTCTTTTAAGTGTTGGCAAAAGAGATTGAAGAGTAAGTATGACTTGCCACTACGTCGAATGCCGGTCACTACTTTAATCATCCCATTGTGCTTGCTGTCAATGAGTTTCTTTAGGTATAAATCTCTTTTAATTTTCATTCCTATTTACTTTTTTTGCGTAAATACGCATTTTTTGTTTGTAAAGATACGACAATCTTTTGGAATAACAAATAATCTATTTACTTTTTTTGCGTAAATACGCATTTTTTGTTAATGACTGAAATAAAAACCCGCCAGCAGTTCTTGTGGAATGCTTGGCGGGTTCTAGAGGGTGCAAAGGAACAAATATAAACCTTGGAATCGCCAGATAAATCCTTGAAATCCGTCTTGGGTGCGTTGTTTTTTGTTTTTCAGTATATAGTGGCTTTATAAACTCCCATTTTAATGAAAAAAACTTCTCTTTCCGAGAGCTGCACCCGCTTTCGCGATGTTGTACAAATTGTACGCAACACTGATTGGCAGGGCTATGATGCCGATGACCATAGAGACGGCTGTATACTTGGCTCAAACATAATCGAAAGGAAATGAATTCGGGAACGATGAAGCCAGAGAGGGTGGAGAAATTTGGAAAACTTCTGGAAATGACGGAACAAAATAGGAGGACGAATCAGTATGAATAGTGGTCGTGATAATATCGCAACATACGGGACAAGCTAAACATAAAGAATGAGGCAGCTCGACACTACATATCATAGCGAGATGGCTGGGTACCTGATGGACTTTGGATTTCCCAAAACTTAGACTTTATTGTTTGAGAATTTCTGACCAGATTTTGATACTTGGTAATGGGGGCGTAAAAAAAAGGGAGCCTCTCCCATCCCTCTCCAAAAGGAAAGGGCTAACCAACTTGCTTGAGTTACTTGCTGTTGCTTTTTGAACGTATAATTATCGTGTAATTATATCGTTAATAAAAGAATAATTTTAAAGAAGAAAATGGGAAGTGATATAGGTGACTTATTCTGAGCCTATGTCAAGGCTGATGTTTGGTTTTTAGAAAGCGAGCTTTCAAAGCCAACATCAACTTAACATCCTCCTTCAGAGGACACCTCTATTCATTCCCTTAGAAAATCATGTGCTGATGCACCATTGCGCAATAAGCGCAAAGGATATCAAACGACAAAAAGAACAAAGGTAAACATCTCTTTGTATGGGGATATCTGTGGCATCTGTGTGGGATATTGTTGTTGACGACTTGACACTTGACGGTTGACGGAAGGGGGGCAAGGAGTTAAAGATGTTTGAGAATAGAAGAAGGCAGAGAGAAATCTCTGCCTTCTTTGTTTTACTGGTTGTTGTTACTCTTTTGTTTTTTCAAGTATCTCGAGGGTGATGGTGTGGTGACGGGAGGTGTTTATATTGCTTTTAGTGAAAAGGCAAGGTTGTAATTGATGAGAGTATCGCTGTTCTGATTCTTTAACCATGCTTCTTCATGATGGCTTGTTTCTGATATCTGTTTCGAAGTT
>Ga0256405_10003075_pt1 | contig 35669 bp, 29 predicted proteins | sample RumenRJG_02DNA_FD_189096 | JGI IMG/M metagenome (GOLD analysis project Ga0256405, IMG submission 189096) | Bovine rumen microbial communities from Lethbridge, Alberta, Canada - RJG_02 | ecosystem: Host-associated > Mammals > Digestive system > Stomach > Rumen | place: Canada: Alberta...
GTGTTCAGCTCAAAAACATTAAGAAAGTATATCCTTATATCAGCGGCGAAGATAAGAAGAAAAATAAGAAAAAGAACGCCGACGAGCCGGAGAAGAAGATCAATCTGCAGATCACAGATGAAGGCGTCGTGGCAGTGCAGCAGTTCAGCCTTGATATCAAAGACAAAGAGTTCATCGTTTTGGTAGGCCCTTCCGGATGTGGAAAATCCACCACCCTGCGTATGGTTGCCGGACTTGAGGAGATCTCCGGCGGCGAGCTGGTCATCGATGGCAAGGTTATGAATGACGTAGCTCCGAAGGATCGCGATATCGCCATGGTCTTCCAGAACTACGCCCTGTATCCGCACATGACAGTATATGAAAACATGGCTTTCTCCTTAAAGCTCCGCCATACGCCTAAGGAGGAGATTGACAAAAAGGTCCGCGAAGCAGCCAGAATCCTTGATATCACACAGTATCTTGAGCGTAAACCGAAGGCTCTGTCAGGTGGTCAGCGTCAGCGTGTTGCGATCGGCCGCGCAATCGTCCGTGCGCCGAAGGTTATGCTGATGGATGAGCCTCTGTCCAACCTGGATGCGAAGCTCAGAAACGAAATGCGTGCTGAGATCATTAAGCTGCGCAAGCGCATTGACACAACCTTCATGTATGTTACGCATGACCAGACGGAAGCAATGACTCTGGGTGATCGTATCGTTATCATGCGCGATGGATACATCCAGCAGATCGGAACACCGCAGGAAGTCTTCAATCATCCGGCCAACCTCTTTGTCGCAGGATTCATCGGCATGCCCGTCATGAATTTCTTCGATGCAGAGCTTAAGCGTGAAGGCAACAATTTCTTTGTTGAACACAGCGGCGTAAAGGTTCAGTTGGATGAGAAAAAGACAGCCCGTCTTCTGGCGAACAATGTCCAGAGCCAGCCGATTACACTTGGTGTCCGTCCTGAACATACAAATATCTCAGACAAAGGCGTTCCTGCCAAGGTAGATGTCAGCGAGATGATGGGATCCTCTGTGCACCTGCATGTCAATGCGGATGGCCGCGATGTCATCATTATCGTTCCGATTCTTGACATGGAGGACAACTACAATTACGGAGATCTTGTCCACTTTACTTTTGCTGGCAATGTCGCACACGTCTTTTCTAAGGAGACAGGCAAGAATCTCGAGTACTGATGATTTGAGTTCTTGAGAATAGATTTCTAAAGAAAATCAGTGAATAAGGATTCAATAACGGCAGTGCAGGCGCAAAGCGCCTGCTCTGTTGTTAATGATTGGAAATACTCAATAAACACTAATCCGACTGGGAGGTATGGAATGAGCAGTCAGGCACTAAGAGATGCTCGAAGATATGAAGAAGAATTCGAGAAAAAAATCTTACCGGAGGAGAGACCGGCATTTCACTTGTCGTCCCGCGTCGGGTGGATGAACGATCCCAACGGTTTTTCAAGGTATAAAGGGGAGTATCATCTCTTTTACCAATATCACCCGTACGATTCACACTGGGGACCGATGCACTGGGGACACGCCGTGTCCAAGGATCTTCTGCATTGGAAATACTTGCCTGCCGCATTGGCGCCGGACATGCCTTATGACAGGGATGGCTGCTTCTCCGGCGGAGCATTGGTGATGAAGGATGGCACGCATATGCTTATGTACACCGGCGTATGCAAGGAGATGACGATCGGCGAGAGAAATCTGGAAGTGCAGACGCAGTGTGTTGCTTTCGGAGACGGGGAAAACTATACCAAGTACGCCGGCAATCCCGTACTTGCTTTCGAGGACCTGCCGGAGGAGTGCAGCAGATACGACTTCAGGGATCCGCGGATCTGGCAGGAAGAAGACGGAACGTATAAAGCCGCGGCGGTGAGCTATTCCCTCCGCAAGCAAAAAGAAGTGCTGCATGACCGCAATTCGGATAATGCGGACGGCCTTCTTGCCACCACAATGATCCACGAAGAAGAGGAGGGCGGACAGATCCTGCTGTTCTCGGCAAAGGATCCGTACCACTGGAAATTTGAAAGAAAGATCGCGGTCAACGGCTATCGGCTCGGAAGAATGTGGGAATGTCCAGATCTCTTTGAATTGGACGGCAAACAAGTAATTCTGGCAAGCGCAATGGATATGCTGCCTGACGGGCTGGAATATCACAACGGCAATGGGACTTTCTGCCTGATCGGAGAATACGATCAGGAGACTGGAAGATTTGTTCCTGAGGCGGATCAGAGCGTGGATTACGGGATTGATTTCTACGCGGAACAGACAGTTCTTGCACCCGACGGACGCAGGATCATGATCGCATGGATGCAGAACTGGGATACATGTAACCTGCATACGAAGAGTATCCCGTGGTTTGGGCAGATGACGCTTCCCAGAGAATTGTCTGTTAAGGACGGGCGGCTTTACCAGTGGCCGATCCGCGAACTTCTTTCGATGAGACGGGACAAAGTACACTATGAGAATGTGCGTGTACAGGACGACGAGATCGAGCTTGACGGGATCAGAGGAAGGCTCGTAGACATGGAACTGGAGCTGAAGGTCATGGATGAAGACGGAAATGGGCATTATCCCTTCACCAAATTCGCCATTCACTTCGCCAGGGATAGCAGATATCATACCGGCATCAGTTTCCGTCCTGCGGAATCAACGTTGAAAGTCGACCGTAAGTTCTCGGGCTCAAGGAGAGCAATCATTCATCAGAGGAGAGCTTACGCAAAGCCAAAGGACGGCGTATTGAAACTCCGGATTATTCTGGATCGGTATAGCGCAGAAGTCTTTGTAAACGGAGGAGAGAAAGTCATGACGATCACCTTCTATACAGACGTGCGCGCGGATGGAATTTCGTTTTTCGCGGACGGAGAGGCAGAGTTTACGGTGACAAAATACCGTCTGCAGGATAAGTGATTTAACACTTCTGATATAGAGAGGCGGATCTACAATGCGGAAACAGAAGAATGTGCTTTCGATATTTCTCATAATGTCACTGCTTCTCACTGCCTGCGGTGCAGGGAGTGCTCCTGCACAGACAGGCCAGGATGCGGCAGCGGAAGTTGCAGCAAATGAGAGTGCGGAATTGTTAATACCGGCGATTCCGGACGAGCCTTACGAAGCGGTGGAGTACAGCCTGTATCCCTCGCCTGAGGGCGGCTATGTGGGCGATGTAATGCCATTCGTGACGGATGAAGGGGAACTGGAACTGTATTATCTCTACGATACGGACGCCAATGGCCAGGGATATCACCCGATCTACAAATACAGCACGCAGGATCTAAGCGGTTTTGAGGACCACGGCATGGTGCTTGAATACGGTCAGATGTCCGATCCGGATCCTGCGATTGGAACCGGGTCTGTTATGCAGGATCAAAACGGTCTCTACCACCTCTTCTATACTGGACACAACGACACGGGTAACGGTGGAAAAGGCAAGGAATGCGTTATGCATGCCACCAGCACGGACCGTGAGAACTGGATCAAAGATGAGGAAGTTCTGTTTTTTGCCCCGGAAGGATATTCCAAGGACGACTTCCGCGACCCTGAAGTATTCTGGGTGGAAAAGGACCAGTGTTATTGGCTCCTGATCGCAGCGAACAACAACACACAGGGCGGAGTGGTGCTCAAGTATACTTCACAGGATCTCAAGAACTGGGAGCTGATCGGACCGATCTTCGCCCCTCAGAAGCAGTATATGTGTGAATGCCCGGACCTCTTCCAAATCGGGGATTACTGGTACATCACCTACAGCTGGGACTGTGTGACCTACTACGCGATGAGCGACTCTATCGACGGGCCTTTTGTTGCGCCGGAAGACAATATCCTCGACGGAAAAGGAATGATTGATGGAAATGGATTTGTCTTCTACGCCGCCAAAACAGCGGAAATGGACGGCAATACCTACCTCTGCGGATGGCTTGGGAGAGCGGGCTTGTCCGCCGATTCGGGCATCTATCAGTGGGCTGGAAATGTGATGAACCACCAGTTGGTCCAGCATGAGGACGGAACCCTGGGTGTCAAGGCACCGGAACCTTACGACGACTTTTTCACCGTCGACAAGCCTTTCAGAGCTGAGATGGCGGTTGGTGAAGGTAAGATCAGCGGAAACAACATTTCTCTCTTTGCTGAGGAGGGGTCATATAGTGTGGCGGATATGGGAACGCGTCCAGCCTCCATGACCTTGGAATGCGACGTGACGATTGACGAGGACGGTTGTGCCGGCTTTGCTTTCGGCGGGAGCGAAGAGGATGCGGCGTACACTGCTTTATGCCTGGATGCAAAGCAGAATCTTCTGCACTACGAGGGGTATGAAATTTCAGATCTCGATACGATGGAGCCTCAGGCGCTCACGAAATTTGATTTTTCGCAGGAGGATGTCCATCATGTCAAACTGGTCTGTGAGAATGAGATTGTCGTTCTCTACGTGGACGATGTGAAGGCCCTCAGCAGCCGGATTACCCATTCCATCGGCGGCGCCCACATCGGTGTCTTTTCTAATGGGTGCGGGGCGAGCTTTGAGAACATTACAATGAAACTATCAGAGTGAAGGAAATCATGTGCGAGAACGCGCTCCGCGCGGTCGAGCTGAAAAACATGCATGTATCCCGGCAAGCCTTTATGTAGGGCTTTCCGGGATTTTTTCATGGTGATCTCATTGGGATACGTCGCCGAATCCCCCGTTTACACAAGGCCATTTACAGGATAAAATCAAATGTGGCTGGCATATAGCCTTGCAAGGAATACTTCTGGTATCGACACAACAGGGCCGCTGCCATATCTTAGGGCAGCACAGCACATCGCGGAGAATTCCGCTAAGATTTAGGAAGAAGGAGTTTATATGGGTACTGACGGAAGGGATATCGCTTCGGAAGTGGAAGCTGTATTGGACGAGCATGTGCGTCCTCTTCTCGCTGCGCACGGCGGGGATCTGAAGGTGGATGGCGTGGCAGAAGGCGTAGTGTTTTTTCACCTGATGGGGCGCTGCGTGGGATGTGCTGCCGCCGACCAGACCAGCGAGGAACTGATCAACAGAGAATTAGTGGAGCGTGTGCCGGATATTAAAAAAGCGGTTATGGTTAACGGGATCAGCCCAGAGCTTCTTGAGCAGACATTGGCGCTTCTGCGAGCGCATCCCAGTTTCTAGAAAGGAGTATAGAAATGAAGCACTACATCATAGCAAAGTTTACAGAGGGAACGGATGTAAAAGCGCTGGTGGAACCTGTTCGGGCAATCTTTGAAAAGACGTTGGATATCCCCGGGATCCACTCCCTGGACATCCATGTCTCCAATTCAGATATTGCTAATCGCTACGATCTGATGATCGTATTTGATATGGATAAGGAAGCACTTCCCGCGTATGCCGAATCAGAGCCGCATCTGAGATGGAAAAAGGAGTACGGAGACAGGATCGCAAAGAAGGCAATCTTTGACTGCGATTAGTTACAACAAACAAGTATACGGCAAAATGTGCATCTTTTTTTGTTAAATCTTCATAAATATTGAAAACAAATAGGGCATATGTTAAATTAAAAATACGTACCGAATTCCAAACTTAATAAAAGGAGGATTAGTGTCATATGCAATACACAAAAGAAGTAGAAGACATGATTTGTGTCGCTAAAGGCCCGAATCATGGTCCTGCTCCGATTCCTGAAGAGGGAAAATGGGTTCAGGCGAAAGAGGTTAAGGACATCTCCGGTTACACACACGGCATCGGCTGGTGCGCTCCGCAGCAGGGAGCTTGCAAACTGAGCCTGAATGTCAAGGAAGGTGTGATCGAGGAAGCACTGGTAGAGACAATCGGATGTTCCGGTATGACGCATTCGGCAGCAATGGCGAGTGAGATCCTTCCGGGCAAGACCATTCTGGAAGCACTCAACACAGACCTGGTTTGCGATGCAATAAATACTGCTATGCGTGAGCTGTTCCTGCAGATTGCTTACGGCCGCACACAGTCCGCATTCTCTGATGACGGTCTGCGCATCGGCGCCGGCATGGAAGATCTCGGTAAGGGACTCAGATCCATGGTAGGCACAATGTATGGAACAAAGGCAAAAGGAACCCGCTATCTTGAGATGACAGAAGGCTATGTTGTAAAGATGGCTCTCGACAAAGACAATCAGGTTTGCGGTTATCAGTTCCTCAGCCTTGGCAAGATGATGGATGCGATCAAGGGCGGCATGTCCCCGAATGAAGCCTATGAGAAGAATCTGGGCACATACGGTCGCTTTAAAGCAGAGGACGGAGCGGTCAAGTGGATCGATCCGCGCAAAGAATAAGAAGGAGGTGCAGTTATGGCTTTGTTTGAAAACTATGAAGGACGTATGCCTCAGCTGCAGCCCGTTCTTGACAAGTACGGCTTTTCCAGCTTTGAGGATGTTAAGGCTTACACGAACGGCAAGGGTGTCGATGCTTACAGCATCGTAGAGAGCACTCAGCCGATCTGCTTTGAAAACGTAAAATGGGCTTATGAGCTCGGCGCAGCGATCGCCATGAAAGAAGGCGCTAAGAAGGCTGCTGACGCAGCTAAATGGATCGGCGTAGGACTGCAGGCATTCTGCATTCCCGGATCTGTTGCAGATCAGCGTCAGGTCGGTATCGGCCATGGTAATCTGGGTGCTATGCTGCTTGACGAAGACACAGAATGTTTTGCCTTCCTGGCAGGACACGAGTCCTTCGCAGCTGCAGAAGGCGCGATCAAGATCGCTCTGAATGCGAACAAGGTTCGTACGAAACCGCTTCGCGTTATCCTGAACGGACTTGGAAAAGATGCAGCTATGATCATCAGCCGCATCAATGGTTTCACCTATGTGCAGACCAAGTATGACTATCTGTCCGCAGATGTCAAGGAAGACCACGCACTGACCATCGTCAGCAAGACCGCTTATTCTAACGGCGATCGTGCGAAGGTCAACTGCTACGGCGCAGACGACGTTCGTGAAGGCGTTGCAATCATGTGGCATGAGGGCGCGGATGTTTCCATCACCGGTAACTCCACCAACCCCACTCGTTTCCAGCACCCTGTAGCAGGAACCTACAAGAAAGAGCGTTGGGAAGCTGGCAAGAAGTATTTCTCAGTTGCTTCCGGTGGCGGCACAGGCCGTACACTGCATCCCGATAACATGGCTGCAGGTCCCGCTTCCTACGGTATGACAGATACCATGGGCCGCATGCACTCCGATGCGCAGTTCGCAGGATCCTCCTCTGTTCCCGCGCACGTTGAGATGATGGGCTTCCTTGGAGCAGGCAACAACCCTATGGTCGGTATGACTGTAGCAGTAGCAGTTGCTGTTCAGGAGGCAATGTCCAAATAAACTACGGTACAAGAAGGCCCCCGAAGGTAATTCGGGGGCCTTTTTTTGAACCGCATCAATCAGTCCCCCTCCTCTAAGCCCAGAGGCGGAGGCGAATGTCCGCTTTACTCATTTGTTTTTTAAAGGATACATAAAATGGACCATGCAGAAAAGGCCAGGGCTCTGTTCCTGGAAGGATATAACTGCGCGCAGGCAGTGCTGTGCGCTTTTGACGACCTGACCGGGCTGGACCGGGAGACGTCTGCGCGCCTTGCCTCTTCCTTTGGAGGAGGAATGGGACGCATGCGGGAAGTCTGCGGCACCGTGAGCGGTGCTCTTCTCGTACTGGGACAGCTCTGTGGGTATTCGGATCCCAAGGACCTGCGAGCCAAAACAGACCACTATCACCTGGTCCAGGAGTTTGCCCGACGCTTTCGCCAGATCAACGGAAGCATCATCTGCAGAGAACTCCTCAGTGGTGTGAAGACAAAGCCCGGCAACGAGCCGGAGGAAAGGACCAAGGACTATTACGCCTCCCGGCCCTGCCTTCGCCACGTGGGCGAGGCGGCGCAGATCGTGGATGACATGCTGCGCGAACAGGAGATTGAGGATAAGCAAAGTTTCTGATCACAAAGGATTCTTGTGCCGTTTTCTTCGTATCCGTATACCGCTGGTCAAATGCTGGCTTTGTGGATTTTGGATTACTATCTGGGATGTCTTGTGGTAGGCGGCATTGCTATGCTGCTCTCCATCTTGACCGGGAACGCTGTGGCCTCGGCCGGTGTGATCTGCGTGGCAGTGATCTTCGATCTGTTTGCAGCTCTGCCGCCGCAGCTTGGCCTTATCTCTCAGCTGCGCTACCTGACGCCTGGGCAGGTGCTGCTCAATACAGGTATGGCGGACCCGAGACTATTCACAATTTGTGACGTGAAACTGACGTCCATTCAAAGCGCCGCAATCCTCTACATTATAGTGACCATTCTATCTATGATCCTTGTAAGAGCCGGATATAGGCGATTAGAAGTGAACTAAAACTGGCGCATGAAGAACCGCTCTTCATGCGCCAGCTCGTTTTTTATGAATACACCCGATGAATTCTTGCTTTACTCCATCTTCTTCAGCTCCGGAAGCACCATCAGAAGCATCGTGGTCATACATGCGGTGCCGCCTATGACATTGGAGATGGGCTCTGCCATGAACACGCCGTCGGCTCCGAGGTGAAAGACACCCGGCAGAAGGAGCGTAAGAGGCACAACCATCACTACTTTGCGGAAGAGGGAGAAGAAGATAGCCTGCTTTTTCTTGCCAAGCGCCTTGAAGGTGGTCTGTCCGGTGTATTGAAAGGATTGGAATACAAATGCAAAGAAGTACAGGTGGAGCGCAGGGATTGCGTCTTTCATCAAGGCTGCATCTGTGCTGAACATGGAGATGAAAAAGCCCGGAAAGCGCTCGATCAAAAGCCAGACGATCAAGGTGTAGCCGATGCCAAGACAACTCATGAGAAGCATTGCCTTCCGGACATGTCCGGGCCTGCGCGCACCGTAATTATAGCTGATCACGGGAGAAGTTCCTTCGCCGATCGCAATGACTGGCGTCTCCAGAACCTGCCTGACGGAGTTGATTATGGTGTATACCGATACCATGACCTCTCCGCCATATTTTGACAGAGTGCTGTTGCAGACGATGCTGACGAGGCTGTTGGTGAACTGCATGACAAAAGCGGAGGAACCAAGCCCGGCAATGTCCAAGGCGATGGATCGGAATTTGTCGTCAGGATTCTTTCCGACAAGTTCTGACGGAAGGGCCCGCAGGTTCTTCACGGGCGTGAGACGAAGCTCCGCCTTCTCTCCTGTCAGAAAGCGCAGTACGAAGGCGGCAGACAGAAACTGGGACAGGATGGTGGCGAGGGCGGCCCCGCGGACGCCCATGCCGAAGGTGAAGATGAACAGGGGATCCAGCAGAATGTTGGTCACGGCACCGATCACAACGGTGAACATGCCTGTAGAAGCGAATCCCTGTGCGTTGATGTAGGGATTGAGTCCGGTTGCCAGCATGGTACAAATCGTGCCGAGCAGATAAATATGAAGATAGTCCAGCGCATACGGAAGATTGCCGTCCGTGGCTCCGAACAGGCGCAGGAGAGGGGCGGCGAAGAGCTCGCCGGTCACCGTGATGACAACGCCCGTCAGGACGAGCATGGAGAATGCCGTATTCATGACCTCGGCGGCTCTCTTGATATCACCTTTGCCGCGCGCAATCGAGCAGAGCGGTGCGCCTCCCAATCCAAAGAGATTTGTAAAGGCGGTGACCATGATGATGATCGGGAAGCATAGTCCAATGCCACCCAGCGCGGACGTGCCCTCGCCCGGGATTCTTCCGATATAAATGCGATCCACGATGCTGTAGAGAAGGCTCAGGACCTGTGCGACCAGCATGGGGAGCACGCTCTGCATGACATTGTTGAAGATCTTTCCGTTTTTAAAATCTACTTGTTTCATATAAGCCCTCTATAAGCCTTTTATAGGCCTTCTATAAGCTTTCTTAAGTAATGAACAAAATGAAGTGTAGCTATAAAACAAGAAAAAAGCAACATACGTACGTCGAAATGACAAGATTCGACAGGAATGCGCCGGGCGCGTAAAAAGGCGCAAATGCGGGGCAGGGACCCGCGCATAAAGTGCATACAAGATCTGTTCCCGGGATGTCTTTATTTGGGCATTCCGGGCTTTTTTAGCTTTTAATTCTTGGCCAGATATCTTATTATAGAGATAGTGACTATCAACATTCTATATAAAAGGAGATCACTGTTATGAGCATTTCAACACTTCAGAAGGCAAGATACAGCTATGCCCCCAAGCTTCCGGGCATGCTGAGAAACGGCATTTCCGAGATCTGCGTCAAGGACGGCGCACCGACAGAGAGCGTTGCGGATCAGGAAAAGATCAAGGCCCTCTTCCCTAACACCTACGGCAAGAATGAGATCACCTTCCAGAAAGGCGCGAATACCTCTACAGCCAAGAAGCAGGTTGTCGGCGTAATCCTTTCCGGCGGACAGGCACCCGGCGGACACAACGTTATCTGCGGTCTGTATGACGCACTCAAAGCGACCGACAAGGACAACGTTCTTCTCGGCTTCAAGGGCGGCCCCAGCGGACTGATCGAGGATGACTATATCGAGATGACTGACGATTTCATCGATCAGTACAGAAACACCGGCGGATTCGATATCATCGGCTCCGGCAGAACCAAACTCGAGACAACAGCACAGTTTGAGATCGTTGTAGAAGTTGCCAAGAAGCACGGCCTTACCGCCATCGTCATCATCGGCGGCGACGATTCCAACACAAACGCAGCAGTCCTTGCTGAGTATATGGCAGCGCACAATACCGGCGTGCAGGTCATCGGATGCCCCAAGACCATCGACGGCGACCTCAAGAACGAGGATATCGAGACGTCCTTCGGTTTTGATACCGCAACCAAGACCTACAGCGAAGTAATCGGTAATATCGAGCGCGATGCCAATTCCGCCAAGAAGTACTGGCACTTCATCAAGGTCATGGGCCGCAGCGCTTCCCACGTCGCACTCGAGTGCGCACTGCAGACACAGCCCAACATCTGCCTGGTAGGCGAGGAAGTCGCTGCCAAGAAGCAGTCTCTTTCCGAGATCGCTGACCAGATTGCTGATTCCGTAGCAACCCGTGGAAACAACGGCGAGAACTTCGGCGTCGCAATCATTCCGGAAGGTATCGTAGAATTCGTTCCCGAGTTCTCCAAGCTGATCGCTGAGATCAACGAGCTCCTCGCAGGCGAGAAGACCGCTGAGTTCAACGCACTTCCCACATGGGCAGATAAGTATGCTTTCATCGAAAAAGGTCTGACCAAGGAATCCATGGCAGTATTTGCGATCCTTCCCATTGGCATCCAGCAGCAGCTCTTCCTCGAGAGAGACCCTCACGGCAACGTACAGGTTTCCCTGATCGAGTCCGAGAAACTGTTCGCAGAGCTGGTTAAGAACAAACTGGCAGAGCGCAAGGCGGCCGGAACATACAAGGGCAAATTCTCCACCCTGACACACTTCTTCGGCTATGAAGGAAGATGCGCATTCCCGTCCAACTTCGACAGTGACTATTGCTACTCCCTGGGCTACAATGCCTTCATGCTGATCCAGTATGGCTTCACAGGCTATCTGTCCAAGGTTTCCAACCTCTCTGCACCGGCAGAAGAGTGGGTAGCAGGCGGTATGCCGATCACCAAGATGATGAACATCGAGCGCAGAAACGGCGAGGACAAGCCCGTAATCAGAAAGGCACTCGTTGAGCTTGACGGCGCACCTTTCAAATATTTCGAGGCCAACAGAGCGAAATGGGCAGTGGAGACCTGCTTCCTGTATCCCGGCGCAATTCAGTACTACGGACCTTCCGAGGTCTGCGATGCCACAACCAAGACGCTGGCACTGGAGCACCAGAAATAATTGGAACACAGGTAATCATTGGCGGCTCGGAATCATTTGATCGAGCAGCGTAAAGCAGATGACAATCAATACAATACCCCCGAAGCGGATACTGAGAAGTATTCCGATTCGGGGGTATTTTGGCGTCAAAATATCGATTTCTGACATCGTTCTTTCTATCACTTCATCATCTGCAATCAGTATTCTGTGCATGCGTATCCCTTTCCTGATACGGCCTATTTCGCGCACCCGAAAAGACCGCGCCCGTCCGGACTTCAGGACGAGTGCAGGTCAGCATAGTGCCGGTGACACTGAGGATCAAGAGGATCAGCAGCATCTGAATTACGTGGTTGTTTCGCTTGCTTGTGTTCATGTCCTCTATTGTAGCATTTTCCTGCGGAAACAGGAAAGAGCGGAAGCGACACACACTTGAAAATTAATCGGCGCATTCTCGTGTTTTTAAACATGAGCCGGGAAAGCCTGGTGCTGATCCTTCAGTTTAGATCTTCGGTTTTTTATAATCAATTGAGAAAAAGGGCCATCGGCCCTTTTTTGATCTAATTCGAGGCTTGCGCCGCGTGATGATCACGCGCGGCGCAAGCCTCTTTTTGGACGCAAATAGTTCTTCAGCGTGCCATTTACGATATTTTGACTCTAATTTGTTAAAAAATTCATTATTAATTATATCAGAGCAAAAGATCACATAGAAACATGGTATTATAATAAAAGATCCAATCAGATTAGTAATCCGGAGGGAAACGGATCGATCAGGGAAGGAGAATCAGAATGCAGAGTTATCGTCCGAGGTATCATGCAAGTGTGCCGAAGGGATGGTCGAATGACCCGAACGGTACAGTTTTTTATAACGGCAAAGCGCACCTCTTTTATCAGCATTTCCCCTATAAACCGGAATGGGGAACCATGCACTGGGGACACTTTACCACGAATGATTTTATTAAATGGGAAAACGAGCCCGTCGCGCTCGTGCCGGACAAGGATTATGAGATCATCTGCGGATGCTGCTCCGGAAGCGCCATCGAGAAGGACGGCAATCTGTGGCTCATGTATACGGCGGCACAGCCCGAGCGCCAGAGGCAGTGTATCGCGATCTCCACGGACGGCGGCGTTACTTTTGCAAAGAGCGCTGACAATCCGATCCTGACCTCCGAGATGCTCAGCCCTGAAGTCACAGAGACGGACTGCCGCGATCCCCGTATCTTCGTCAAGGACGGCATGTACTACTTTATCGGCGGCGCGCGCGTGCTGACCAGGGAAGAGCTGGATGCGGTTTCAAAAGGAATGATCAAGCCTGTCAAGAATCGCAAAGGCGAAGTGGTCATCCCGGCCAGACTGTCAGGTCTGGACTTCTGGGATCCTGAATTCATCTCCGGTATGGGCTACGCAGACCTGCGCTCACCCTCTGCAGGCGCTCTTCAGGGAGAAGAGGTGATCGAGAAGGATGGATTCGGAAACCTGATCATTGCCCGCAGCGAAGACCTTATTCACTGGGAGTATGTGGGACATCTTCTGGAAGAGGATACTGAGGGACAGATCCCGATGGAGCACGAGTATTTCTGTCTGGACGGCGTCTATGAGTGCCCTGATTATATGAAACTGGACGGAGTGGACGTGGTTCTGACAAGCCCGCAGAATCTTCCGCAGATGGGCGATGCATACCAGAATGTGCACTCAGGCGTCTATATGATGGGCGAGCTGAATTTTGAAAACGGCCGATTCAGAGTGGACAAGATCGGCGAGCTGGACCATGGATTCGACTTTTACGCGGCGCAGACCTTCCGCATGCCTGACGGCCGCGTGGTCATGACCGCCTGGAAGGAAATGTGGGACCGCAACTTCCCGACCCGGGAAGAGGGCTGGGCCGGCACCTACATTCTTCCGCGCGAACTGCGGATCGAGGACGGAGTATTCATTCAGAGACCGGTTCGCGAGATCGAGAAGTACAGAGGTAATAAGGTCACTTCCGGTCCTGTCACGATCTCGGACGGCGAATTCGCTGTCAAGGGAGTGCGCGGAACCTGCACGGAACTTCAGGTCACTCTGGAGCTTGGAACCGCCGGTAAGGCCGGCATCAAACTCTTCTGCGGCGAGGAACATGAGACGCTCATCTATTATGACAAGGAGGCGGGAAAGATCATCTTTGACCGCAGTAAGAGCGGAATTCCTTTCAAGGGCAGTGAGGAGGACGTCGACCACAGAGTCTGCGTCGTCGGAAAGAAGGACAGCATCGATCTTCATGTATTCCTCGACATCAACTCCATCGAGGTCTTCATTGACGGAGGACGCTATGTCATGTCCGGCAATGTCTACCCGGATCTCGGCAAGGACGATGAGATCTATTTCTTTGCCGAGGGCGGCAGCTGCACCTTCAGGGAACTGGTCAAGTACGACATTGAAGTGTGAGTTCTGTAGAGTAAAACCGCTTAAGTAAATCAAAAGGGATGTTCCCGTTCGCGGGAGCATCCCTTTTACTATGCCATGAATTCTCCGGCTGCCCCATGTTGGAAAACACGGGAATGCGCCGGCTTCTTTGCGCTCTTCAAACCGCTGTGCCCGCGAAAATGCTGCACAGCCGCAGCAGGATCTCCACATTCTTCTCCATCGACTGAATCGGCACAAATTCGAAGCGCCCGTGGGCGTTTTCATAGCCCGCGGACAGGTTGGGGCAGGGCAGTCCCCTAAAGGAGAGCGCCGCGCCGTCGGTTCCGCCCCGGAAGGGCTCGCAGACCGGCACGAGGCCGACGTCCGAGATGGCCCGCTTGAGGTTTGCCACCAGCGCCGGGTGGTTCCGCAGGACTTCCTTCATATTTCTGTACTGTTCCGTGATCTCGATGGTCGCGGTTCCCGGCCCATACTGCGCGTTGAGCGCGTCGACGCATTCCGCAAGGTATGCTTCCCGCCTCTCAAATGCATCTCGGTCAAAATCCCGAACGATCAGATACACCTCCGCCTCCTCGCAGGTTGCATTGCAGCTGACAACATGGTAGAAGCCCTCTTTTTTTTCTGTAAACTGGGGCTTTTCATGTGGCGGCAGCATCTGCATAAAAGCGGATGCGATGTCCGCCGCGTTGATCATGATTCCTTTGGCGGTACCGGTGTGCACGCTGCGTCCCCTGATCCGGAGCAGGGCGCCGGACGCGTTGAAGGTCTCGTCCTCGTACCAGCCCAGATGGTCGCCGTCCAGCGTATAGGCGACGGGGGATCCGAAGCGGGTAAGGTCCAGCGTGTGGGCCAGGCCGCCGACTTCCTCGTCCGGCGTAAAAGCAAGGCAGATCAGCCCATGAGGAATCTCCGGGTGCGCACAATAATAAGAAGCCATTGTCATGATGGCCGCGATGGAAGCTTTATCGTCGCCGCCAAGGAGTGTTGTGCCATCCGTCAGAATCAGGTCCTGCCCGATGTAGTTGGAAAGAACAGGATAATCCGCGGCGCGCATGACAATCCCTTTTTCAGGATTTAACACAATATCCGATCCGTCATAGTTCTCCAGTACCCAGGGCCTGACATTTTCTCCGCTGGCGTCCGGCGCCGTATCCATATGCGCTATGAAGCCGACCGGGCTTGTGCTGCTTACCTCTACTGTCGCCGGTATTTTGCCATATACGACACAGTGGACCGGGTCCAGGTACACGTCGGACGCGCCGATTTCCCGCAGTTCTGCCCCCAGGAGCCTTGCCAGATCGAACTGGCGCTCGGTTGTGGGCCAAGTGCCCGTAAAGCGCGCGGACTGCGTATTGATCCGGGCGTAGCGGATCATTCGTTCCTTTACTTCTTCATAAAAAATGCCCATAGATACTGCCTCTCACATGCAGTCGCTGAGCCAGGCGGGGATCTCCGCGGGCTCGCCGTCCAGGAGGGCCAGCTGGGATGCGCTCAGGAGCGATTTGTGGATGATCGCTTCGTAGACATATTCGCGGAAGTAGTTCTCGCTGCAGACAAAATAGCCCTTCTTGCCGACGTCGCCGCCCCAGGAGTTTTCGATCTTCCAGCGGTTGGGCTTTCCGTTCTCATCAAAGTTGACGCCGGTCAGGATCATGGCGTGAGTGGCGTAGCTGGCGTGAGACTGAAGCCTTGCGCCTTTTTCCATAAAGAGGTCGGCGCCGCCCATGACGCCCTCGTAGTCGAGGCTGTCGGGATCCCAGACGCCGTTCTTGCGGTTGCCGTAGCAGTCGGAGTCGCAGCCGAACCATACACTCATGCCGGCCCGCAGCTGGCGGATGCAGAGATCCTCCATCTCCTCCATGGTCAGATTGAGGTTGTAGACGTTGCCTTCCGCCATGGAGCCGATGTAGTGGAAGCGGTAATAGTAGTTCATGGGAAGCCCGGGCGTGGGATGGTGGGTCACCGTGACGTATTCGCCAAGATCGAGGCCAATGAATTCCTTATAAAAAGAAGCGGGCGTCATATTCCGGTTGGCGTGATAGACGCCGTCCGCGTCCGTGTAGTCAAAATCGAACTCGGTCACAGGCTCTCCAAAGGCGATACACTCTATGCGGAAGAGTTCTGCCAGCATTTCCTCCTTGCGGGCAGCAGGGTCCTCGCCGCGGCGAACCATTTCCCGCAGCTCCCATGCGTCCTTGCGCACCAAAAACGTGAACTTTTCCATGAAATTGGCCGTGTGGGTGGACTGATAGGATTCCGGCATGGCGCTCAGAGGCACGACGCCGTACTTGCGGACAAGATCGGCAGCCATATCCCAGTAGCCGCCATCGTGAAAGCCGTTCAGGATATATTCCGTCATGCGGTCGTCGAAGGGCCTTGCCGCTTCCCGGATGGCCATTTCCAGAACATTGTTGGCCTTCTCGAGCTTGTCAAAAAAGGCCAGATAATTGCCGGAGAGCTCAAACTCGGTAAGGCCCGTCTTCTTCATCACTTCTTCCCGCAGGATGTTCATCGCGGCAAAGAGCCAGCAGCGCCCACTCTTTTGCTGGGCTGTGATGCCGTGGGTCTTTACCTCTACTTCGAAAGCACCGTTTAATTTGGCTGCATTTACGGGGATAAAGGCAAGATCATTGATGTCGGTTCCTGCCATCGCGGCGGTCAGTGCTTTGGCATTTCTGTCCTGTCTGTATAGTGTATGAAAACGGCCAATCTGTTCCTGTGTGATCATTTGCATTTCTCCTTCTATAATTCGTCTTTTCTAATACCTGTCTCTAGGCATATAATCAGTATAACCCAAATCTGCAAGCAGACGGGGAAAAAGAGAGATTGCCTATAAACCATATTCAATATTTATTGAGGATTTAGTGAGGAGAAAAGCATGAAGAATAGAATTGCAGCTGTACTTATGAGTATTTGTGTTGCTGCTTCTATGTGTGCCTGCGGTTCAGAAACAGCCCAGCCTGCGCAGACAGCACAGGAAGATGCATCGGACGAAGCGGAATCGGGGACGGAAACTACTCAGGAGCAGAGCGTATCGCTGACCGATGCGGAAGAGGCAGCCGCAGACGATACGGCTGCGGAGGCAGATACCCTCGCGCAGGAAGACGCGGATCTGTCCGATGTGCGCCCCTCTGTCTCGCTTATGCGCTTCAATAAATATGAAGATAAAGATATGACGACGATTGCCAGCTGCTCGTATGACGCGCCGGCGCTCATCGAGGAGGCCGCCATTGCGTATCCGCAGCTGAACAAAACACTGACAACCGACAGTGATGCAATCGCAGCGCAGTATGAGAAGAGTTTTGACGAGATCGAAGAGGCGGCAGAATCCGCCTACGACAATATGGAAGGCGATGCGGAGGATTTCCCGTCCGGTGAGATCGAGGGAACGATGGAAGTGGTCCGCTGCGACACATCTGTTCTCAGCCTCCTGGACACCACCTATATCTATTATCCCGGTTCAGCACATGGCATGACCGGTTTTGACGGATATAATTACGACACAGCGAGCGGCAATCCGATCGAACTTTCGGACGTGTTCGCGGATATGAAGGCGATGGAAACCGCCATCGCTGACAACCTGGTCTCTACGGCGACCGGCGAAAAAGTTCCGGTAGAGGACAGTATGCTGGAATTCGCCTTTGAGGACGCGTATGAGAACCTGAACTGGGTGATCGACAGAGAGAGCGTTCGTTTCCTCTTTGGACCGTCCGATGTGGCGCCCTATGCGCTCGGTACGGTGGAGGCACGGCTCTATTTTGACGAACATCCGGAACTGTTTACAGGTAAATATGGAACGGCGTCCGGCAGCTATGTGCAAAAGCTTAACCCCTATGAGCTCTATGCGGTGGACCTGGATGGAGACGGAAGCAAGGAGACGCTTTCTGTGAACGGCATCGAAGAGGAGACCGACAGCTACTATCACACGGGGCTGGAGGTGCACGTCGGCGAGGAGGCCTACACGCAGGAAGTGGAATTCTATGATTTCTCCGCTTATCTCTTCCATACAGAGGACGGCGGTAACTATGTCTACGCCATTACCGGAAGCGACAACGATTACCAGACGCTGACCGTGTTCGCGATCAAGGACAAGGTGGTCTCTACCGTCGGCCAGATGGAGGGAACCGGTGCCGGTGTTAGTTTTGTGACCATGGTGGATGACGACGGCGAATTCGATGCAGAGAAGAGTTTTAGCGAGTGGTTCCCTTTCACAGATCCCGCGCACTTTGCGCTGGCTACCAGAATGCAGCTCATGAGCAGCTGCAGCGCGATGCGCTATTATGAGGTGGGAAGCGATGGAATGCCTGTCCCGCAGACGGAGCAGTATCAGATTCGGAACGGCATTGAACTGACAAGCCTTGTGGAACTGAAGGCGGAGGAAGTGGATGAGATGACCGGTGCATTGACCGGCAAGGAGGTTGATCTTCCGGTTGGAAGCAAGTGCACGTTCTATGGGACCAACGGAAGCGATACCGTCGATCTGCGGATGGAGGACGGCACGATTGTCCGCTTCCATGTGGACGGCAATTTCCCGCAGACCGTGAATGGCGTCAACCTGGAAGAGGCGTTTGACGGAGTCGTGTTTGCAGGCTAAGTGTGTGACGGGGGAGTGCCTGGGCGATCAATCATCCAGGACAGGCATATGTATAGATATATGGGGGCAGACCTCTACAATGCGTAGGGGTTTGCTCCCAATTTTTTTGTACTTACCCCTTGTCATAGGCGCAGATGGCTGTTATATTCAAGATAGAACAATTATAATAATTCGTGCAAGGAAGGACCCATGCGGCATCGTACCGGGTCCGTACCACACAGCACAACAGCACACAGGGGACGCCCCTGTGCAGTACAAAGGGGACGACCCCATAACAATAGATTGGAGGAAACGCTATGAACAAAGATTTATATGGAATCCTCGGTGTGGACCGCACCGCGGACGACAAAAAATTGAAATCAGCATATAGGAAACTTGCCAAGAAGTATCATCCCGATGCCAATCCCGGCGACAAAGAAGCCGAGCAGAAGTTCAAGGACGTAGGCGAGGCCTACGCAATATTGAGCGACCCTGAGAAGAGGAAGCTCTATGACACGTACGGCTATGCGGCCTTTGATGGCAGCGGCGCCGGACAGGCGGGCGGTGCAGGCGGCCCTGGAGGCTATCAGTATTACAGTAACGGCAATGGATATCAGTCCTTCCACTTCAGCGGACAAGATGCGGAGGACCTGTTCCGCAGCATGTTCGGCGATATGTTTGGAGGCTCAGGCCGATCCGGATTTGGCGGCAGCAGATTTACAGGCGGTTCCGGATTTGGCGGCGGCTATTGGGACGACGGTTTTGGCGGCGGCAGCTTTACCGGCGGAAGAGGCGGCAGGAGTGCCGCCCGCCCGCAGTCCCTGGATATGACCTCATCTCTGACAGTCAGCTTCCGGGATGCAGCTCTCGGCGCCACCAAGCGGATTCAGCTCCAGGACCCCGGCGCAACCGGTAAGAACGCCGGGATCACAACCCTGGAGATCAAGATACCGGCCGGCATCGAAGAGGGCAAGAAGATCCGCCTGCGCGGCCGCGGTATGGCGGGCACAGATGGCAAGAAGGGCGATCTTCTCATCGAGATCCACATCGACCCCGACAGCGAGTACACAAGAGACGGTCTGGACCTGTATACCAGCGCGCAGATACCCTATGCGACAGCCGTGCTCGGCGGCGAAGCCATGCTGCCCACCCTGCACGGAAGCGTCAAATGTAAGATCCCTGCCGGCATGCAGTCTGGCGGCAAGATCCGCCTGCGGGAGAAGGGCATCCACACGGAGGGCCGGTCCCCCAAGAAGGGTGACGAATATGTGGAGATCCGCATCGCAGTGCCCAGAAACATCAGTCCCGAAGCCAGAAAGAAACTGGAGGAGTATGCGGCGCTCACGGGCGGCCGATGAGCCATTGACGTCAAAACATTGCGCGCCAAACGCTCGTCAGCCAAGCAGTTGACACAAATCACAGATCAAAAGCGCAAATAGAGCTGACACGCTTGACATTGAAAGCCGGATTGGCCACAATAAAATAACGCTTACAACCGACCGCCGGAGGGAGCAGAGCGCTTTCTCCGGCTTATCAACACCAATCATCAATACCAATAATCAATATCAATAGAAACGGGGATGAATATGAAATTACAGAATGAACTGGCACCTTCAATTCTGGCAGCTGATTTAGGAAACCTTAAAAAGGACATGTTAGATACCAGAGAGGGCGGCGCACTGTATGCGCATATCGACGTGATGGACGGACACTTCGTTCCGGAGATCTCCTTCGGAGAGGGCATCGTTCGCAGCATTCGTCCTTTTACAGATCAGATTCTGGACGTGCACCTGATGGTGACCAATCCGGAGATGCACCTGGAGCCCTTCGCCAAGGCCGGCGCCGACAGCATCACATTCCATTATGAAGTGATGCCGGGTGGAAACACGGAATATCCCAACGCCTATTACGCCTCCGATTTTGACTTTGAAGGAAAGACGGCGGAGGATGCAGCGGCAGCGGCCAAGGAAATGATCGACCGCATCCATGCGCTGGGCTGCGAAGCGGGTATTTCGATTAAGCCCAAGACGCCGGTGGAAGTCCTGTTCCCGATCCTGAAGGATCTGGACCTGGTTCTGGTCATGACCGTTGAGCCGGGTTTTGGCGGACAGAAGCTGATCCCCGGATCCACGGACCGCATCCGGAAGCTGCGCGCGGAGGCCGAAAAGGTCAATCCGTCCCTCAAGATCGAGGTGGACGGCGGCGTCAAGCTTGACAACGTGAAGGAAATCCTGGATTCCGGCGCCAACCTGATCGTGGCCGGAAGCGCGGTATATGGCAAAGACACGCTGGGACAGACCAAGGCATTTATGCAGATCCTGAAAGCCTGAGACGAAGTCAGGCATTTATGCAGATTCTGAAGGACTGAGACGAAGCTGGACGCGAAAGGCGTGGGAAATAAGTACAACAAACGCATGGACAGAAGTAAACAAATGCTCGGAAACGCGCTGCTGATTCTTACAGCGATGATCTGGGGAACAGCATTTGTATTTCAGCGCGTGGGGATGGAGCGCATCGAGCCCATCACCTTTAATGCGGCGCGGATGGCGCTGGCGGCAGTGGCCGTCGGACTCGTCTCTGCTGTGCCGATGCCTGCGGAGAGGGACAAGCTCTCCGCGATGAACGAGAAAGAGAAAGAGAGGTACCGCCGTAATACGATTTTCGGTGGTATTTGCTGCGGCACTTTTTTGGCAGCGGCGAGCATCTTTCAGCAGATGGGAATTGTATATACCACGGCCGGCAAAGCGGGCTTTATCACCGCAATGTACATGCTGCTCGTGCCGGTGATCGGTTTCGTCCTCTTGGGGAAGCGGAATTCCTGGATCGTATGGCTGGCGGTCCTCATGGGTGTTGCCGGCATGTACCTTTTGTGCATGGACGGCAGCTTTCGCCTGACCCGGGGCGACACGCTGATCTGTATCTGCGCCGTGCTTTTCAGCGGCCATATCCTGTGCTGCGATCATTTCGTAAAGCTTGGCAATCCGATCCGGATCTCGGCAATCCAGTTCGCGACCTGCACGGTGATCTCTTCCGTTGCGGCCCTGATTCTGGAAGCGCCCACGGTGGACAAAATAGTGTCCGCCGCCATTCCGATCCTCTACTGCGGGATCATTTCCGGCGGCGCCGGCTATACGCTGCAGATTGTCGCACAGAAATTCACAGATCCGACCATCGCATCGCTCCTGATGAGTCTGGAGTCTGTCTTTGCAGTGATCGCAGGCGCCCTGATCCTGGGAGAGCGGATGGCGACCAGAGAGCTGATCGGCTGCGTGATCATGTTCGCGGCGATCATTCTCGTGCAGATCCGCGGCGAGTGAGAACCTTACAAGCGTGAAACGCAGAGTATTATCTTTATAAGAAAGGGTTGTATGGGCTTTATTTTTGTACTCAACAGCGCGGCGCTCGGCGCAGGCCTTGCCATGGACGCCTTTTCCGTGTCCCTGGCCAACGGACTGCACGAACCGCATATGCATAGAAAGAGAATCTGCGCGATTGCCGGTGTGTACGCGTTCTTTCAGTACATCATGCCGATGATCGGATGGGTATGCGTGCACACGATCGTGGAGACCTTCTCCGCCTTTGAAAATTTCATCCCGTGGATCGCACTTCTGCTTCTTCTTTATATCGGCGGGAAGATGATCCTGGAGGGTCTTGAGGAGAGGAAAGGCGGAGAATGTCCCAAGGAAGAGGTCGCACAGCGAAGCGTCTCCGGCAAAGACCTCTTCCTACAAGGCGTGGCTACTTCCATCGATGCGCTTTCGGTGGGATTTACGATCGCGAAGTACAACTTTGCGAAGGCCAATGCGGCATGTCTGATCATCGGAGCAGTCACGTTCGTGATCTGCGTTGGCGGACTTCTGATCGGCCGCAAAGCCGGCACTAGGCTGTCGTGGAAAGCGTCCATTCTGGGCGGATGTATCCTGGTTGCGATCGGGGTCGAGATCTTCTGTAAAGGCTTTCTTGCCTGAGAAGACCATACCGTATGACACGTGGTGAGTGTCAAAATACCTATATACAAAAAGGCGTCCCCGCCCTATGCCAGCCGGCATAGGACGGGGACTTTTCATAATGGAAGGAGTATTGACGTATTCAGAGAAGATTACAGAAGACCTTCCAGATCCTCATCGGAGAGTGTCGCGATGCCGGCCTTGGCAAGGACTTCCTCCGCGCTTTCTACATCGTTGACGCGCAGTACGACATAGGCGTTTCCTGCGACAGCCGACGTGAAGGCATAGACATATTCGATATTGACGCCGGTCTCCTGGATGATCGCGAGGATCTTCTTGAGGGCGCCCGCCTCGTCGCTCATCTTGGCGGCGATGACCTTGGTCTCGGTGCAGACTGCGACGTCAGAGAGGGCCGCTTTGGTCTTTTCCGTGTCGGAAACAATGACGCGAAGAATGCCGAAGTCGCTGGTGTCCGCGACGGAAAGCGCGCGGAGATTGACGCCGGCGTCAGAGATCGTGCTGACAGCCTGATAAAGGGTGCCGGGTGTATTTTCAAGAAATGCGGACAACTGTGTGATTGCCATGGTTATTCCTCCTTATATAAATCGCTTTATAGATCATATACAGGATCTACGCGAGATCCTGCTGCGGCCATGCAGTGTATCTGCCGCCGGTCCCATCAGTCATGGAGCTTGCGCTTATCGATGACGCGCACAGCCTTGCCTTCTGATCTTGTGATGGTCTTGGGCGCCACAAGGTGGATCTTGGGTCCGATGCCGAGCATGGAGCGCATCGCTGCGTTGAGCGCTTTCTCGCGGGCCTGTACGTCCGCGATCTTATCGGAGAACTGCTCCGGTGCGAATTCGACATAGATATCGAAGGTATCGGTGTTGTTGGCGCGATCCACGACGATCTGGTAGTTGGGGGTGTAGCCCTCTTTGAGCAGTACGGCCTCGATCTGGCTCGGGAATACGTTGACGCCGCGGATGATCATCATGTCGTCGCTTCTGCCCAGAGGCTTGGTCATCTTGACATGGGTACGGCCGCAGGAGCATTTCTTGCGGGACAAAATACAGATGTCCTTGGTGCGGTAGCGAAGGAGCGGGAAGCCTTCCTTGTCGAGGGAAGTGAAGACGAGCTCGCCCTTGGTACCTTCCGGGAGCACTTCGCCGGTCTTGGGATCGATGATCTCAGCGTAGAAGTGGTCCTCATTGATGTGCATGCCGGTCTGCTCCTCACACTCGAAGGAGACGCCGGGGCCGGAGGTCTCTGTCAGACCATAGATATCATAGGCCTTGATGCCCAGACTCTTTTCGATGCTCTTTCTCATCTCCTCGGTCCAGGGCTCTGCGCCGAAGATACCGGCCTTGAGCTTGTTGTCTTCAGGCTTATAGCCGCGCTCTGCAAGGGACTCACCGAGGTAAGCCGCGTAGGAAGGCGTGCAGCAGAGAATGGTTGCGCCAAGATCCATCATGAACTGGAGCTGACGGTCTGTGTTACCGGAAGACATAGGAAGGGTCAGGCAGCCGACCTTGTGGGAGCCGCCGTTGAGACCGGGACCGCCGGTGAACAGGCCGTAGCCGTAGCTGATCTGGCAGACGTCTTCATTGGTGCCGCCGGCTGCCATGATCGCTCTCGCACAGCACTCTTCCCAGATATCGACGTCGTGCTGGGTATAGAAAGCCACAACACGCTTGCCGGTCGTACCGGACGTGGACTGGATGCGGACGCAGTTCTTGAGATCGGTGCCGAGAAGGCCGTAGGGATATGCTTCACGCAGATCGTCCTTGGAGAGGAAAGGGAGCTTTTTGATATCATCGACGCTCTGGATATCCTCCGGCTTGACGCCCTTTTTGTCCATGAGATTGCGGTAGTAGGGGACGTTCTCATAGACGTGCTTGACCTGCTTGACGATCTTTTCGTTCTGAATCTTGAGGATCTCCTCGCGGGATGCGGTCTCGATCTCTTTCTGGTAATAGTTGCTCATTGTATAACTCCTTTCCTTTATGAAAATCTTTTCATTCACTTTAGCTGTGCATGGCTCATTGCTTCGCACAAAAAAAGCGTGGCACCTGTTGAAGTGCCACGCTTGTGTGAACGGTTTTGTTTCGCTCTGTCCTCACATTTTCTTTAGCATGACAAATCAACCTTACGGCGTGCGCCAGTAAAGCTAAAGTAAAAGCTAAAGAAAAAGTTGTTGACGGTGCAGAGTGTGCGATTCATCTTGAATCTCCTTACGTGTGATATTTTGAATAAATAATCAAATACAGTGAATAAAAACGTCTAAGTGCAAATAAATATTCAGTTGCTGCAACTTGGAATGAATCATACCATCGCAAAAAAACGATGTCAACATGTTTTTTGGTACAAAATGGTTCAAAAAAGCGTTAATTTAGCAAATTGCAGTGTAAAAGGAAAAAGTTCAAATCGTAAGACTCGAAAGATGAAATGATTTGAACACTATGCAAATGACGAATCGAATGGAAACGTGTACAATATACAGAGTATGTAAAAGACAGCATGGAAGGACATGGAAGAATACAATGCATCAACAGAGTGAAGACAAGCGAATATATACACTAAAAAGCGAAAAGCCGGCAAAGGCGGTGGTCAAACTGGGCGTCCCCTTGATCGCAGGCATGTTCATCATGGTTCTCTACAACCTGGTGGACACCTATTTCATAGGCCTTATGCACGACGACTACCAGCTGGCGGCCGTCAACCTGGCCTATCCGGTCATGATGATCTCCATTGCGATCTCCAACATGATCGGCACAGGCGCGTCGTCCCTAATCGCCAGAAGCCTCGGCGCGGGCGACAACGAAAAGGCCAATCACACCCTGACCGCGGGCTTTGTCCTGACGGTTGTCAACAGCGTGCTCGTCGCCGGGATCGGCTTGATTCTTCTGAACGCCATCGTGAAGGGCCTCGGCGCGCAGGAGGCATGGAGATCCGCGGCGCCGCGATCGCAACGATCCTGGGCAATGGGGCGGGCATGCTGGTTTCCCTGTATTATTACCTGTCTGGCAAAACACTGCTCAGGCCGTCCTTCACCTATATCCGGCCAACGGCGGAGATCCTGCGCGAGATTTTCTGGGTCGGTGTGCCGGCGACGCTGGAGACCCTTCTGACGTCCGCGGCCTACATTGTCAACAACAACCTGGCTGTACAGTACGGCGAACTGACGGTCGCGGCCATGGGCATTGCGCAGAAGATTCTCTCTTTGGGCAACTACATCTATCAGGGTTTTGCCGCCGGGACGCAGCCCATCATGGGATACAACTACGGCGCCAGAAATTACCGCCGTATGCTGGACGTTCTTAAGGCCGGCGTCATGGTCGTCAGCGGCACAGAGCTGTGCGTCATGGCCATCTACGGAATCTTCGCGCCGCAGCTGATCGGCATCTTCACGCAGTCGCCGGAGGTCATCGCGACGGGAAGCCGGGTGCTGCGCAATATCATGTGCATCCTGCCCTTTGTCGGCGCCATCTCCATGAGCCGGATGTCCTTCCAGGCCATGGGAAAACCCCAGTACGCCTTCGGCATCACGCTTGTGCGGCAGCTCCTTCTGTATGTGCCGCTTCTTGTGATCCTCAACAGGCTGTTCGGATTTGGCGGCATGATCAAGGCACAGCCCATTACGGAAATGATCATGATGGCCGTTTCAGTGGGCCTTCTGTACCACGTGATCACGGGAAAAGCACGCCATGAAAATATAGGCGCAGACAGAGGTTGACAACACTTTCATGAAGTAACATAATAAAGCAAAAGGGGAGCTTGCAGGAGCAGGCTGAGAGGGCGCTTATACTGTGCCGACCCGGAAACCTGATTTGGATAATGCCAACGTAGGGATGCACACAGAGCGAACTGTAAGCGGACATACTAAGGCTGTATGTCCGCTTTTTCTTATGTGCTGCGTAGGCGAAAGCAGAAAGGAGAACGAAATGCTGGGAAAGTATCTGGACGAAGTGAGAGAAAAATCACCGCTTGTACACAACATCACCAATTACGTGACGGTCAACGACGTGGCCAACATTCTTCTTGCCTGCGGTGGAAGCCCCATCATGTCCGATGAGCCGAGGGATGTGGAGGACATCACATCGATCTGCGGCGGTCTCAATATCAACATCGGAACGCTCAACAAAAGGAGCATCAAGGGCATGAAACTGGCAGCCGCAAAGGCGCAGGAATTGGGCCATGTGACGCTGCTCGATCCTGTCGGCGCCGGCGCAAGCGCACTGCGCACCGGGACAGCGACAGATTTGATGGAGAGGATCCGCTTCACGGTCATCCGCGGCAATATCTCGGAGATCAAGGCGCTGGCCCTTGGAAGCGGCACGACGAAGGGCGTGGATGCAGACATTGCCGATGCAGTGACAGAAGAGAACCTGACTGATGCCGTCCGGTTTGTCAAGGATTTTGCCCAAAAGACCGGCTCCATCGTCGCCGTCACAGGCGCGATCGACCTTGTAGCAGACGCGGAGAGATGCTTTGTGATCCGCAACGGAAGACCTGAGATGGGCAGGATCACCGGCACGGGCTGCCAGCTGTCCGGGATGATGACCGCGTTTGTCGTGGCGAATCCCTACAATGCGCTGGAAGCGGCGGCGGCGTCCGTCTGCGCGATGGGACTTGCGGGAGAGATCGGCTATTCCCATCTCGCACCCTATGAGGGCAATTCCACGTACAGAAACAGGATCATTGACGCAATCTACCACATGGACGGCGCCTGCCTTGACGAAGGCGCCAAATACGAAATTCTCTAAGAGGAGGCGGCGATGAAAGTCAGTAAAGAGAGCCTTCTATTATACGCGATCACGGACCGCAGCTGGCTGCGCGGCAGGACGCTTGCGAGCCAGGTGGAGGAGGCGCTGGATGGCGGCGCCACTTTCCTGCAGCTGCGGGAGAAGAATCTGGACGATGCGCACTTCCTCGAGGAAGCCAGGGAGCTGCAGGCCCTCTGCCGCGAGCACGGCGTTCCCTTTATCGTCAACGACAACGTGGATGTTGCGCTCGCGATGGGCGCGGACGGCATCCACGTGGGGCAGCATGACATGGAGGCCGGCGACGTCCGAAAGCTCCTTGGCCCGGACAAAATATTGGGCGTCTCCGCGCAGACCGTCGATCAGGCGATCCTGGCCGAGCAGCGAGGCGCCGATTATCTGGGCGTCGGCGCTGTATTCCCGACGGGCTCCAAGGATGACGCGGACGACGTCAGCTTTGAGGAGCTGAAGGCCATCTGCGAAGCAGTGTCCATCCCCGTGGTGGCGATTGGCGGCATCTCTCTTAAAAATGTCAAGGAGCTTGCCGGCAGCGGGATCTGCGGGATTGCCGTGATCAGCGCGATCTTTGCACAAAACGATATCAAGATGGCGGCGCAGCAGCTCCGCAAAGAGACAGAGGAAATGCTGTCTATGTGAGACCTGTCGGTTTGAGCGGCTATGGCATTGGCAGAGACAAAGAGGGACATATGAACAAAGGCGCAATTTTTGACATCGACGGAACGCTGATCGATTCCATGCCCATATGGGACGACGCCGCGGAAAGGTGGCTGCGGAGTATCGGCGTACAGGCCGAGGCCGGACTGGGACAGATTCTGTTCCGCATGAGTCTGGACGAAGGCGCCGCCTACTTGAAGAGAACCTATACGCCGGACCTTTCCGAGCAGGTGATCAAGGACGGGGTCCTGGGTGTGATCCGGGATTTCTATGTGCAGGAAGTCAAGGCCAAACCCGGCGCAGGGACTTTCCTTGCGCAGATGGAAAAGGCCGGGATCCCTATGTATCTGGCGACGTCCAGTAACCGGGCGCATGTGCAGGCGGCGCTGGAGCGGCTGGGATTATACCGGTATTTTGCCGGCATGATCACCTGTGAGGAAGCGGGCGCGAGTAAGAGCGATCCGCAGATCTTCCTGGCGGCGGCTAAGGCGCTGGGAAAGGACCCCGGAGACGTCTATGTATTCGAGGACGTGATTCACGCTGTCCGGGCGGCGAACAGCGCCGGTTTCGTGACGGTCGGCGTCTATGACGCGGCCAGCGATGCGGACAATGCAGCCATGCGGGCGGAGTGCAGCATCTATCTGCATTCGCTGGAGAATTTTGACAGATTCCGGGACAGAGCAGGACTCTGAGACGGCAGGATTTTGACAGATGCCGGACAGAGCGAGGCTTTGATACGGCAGCAATAAGACAGATTTCGGGCACAGCCCGGGATGGCGGCAGACCGGGGGCACCACTCTCTGCCGCGGTATAAAACGTAATGCTGATACGATTCACAAAAAGGAGGTAATCATGCAAACAGCACTTACGATCGCCGGAAGTGATTCCAGCGGAGGCGCCGGCATTCAGGCAGATATCAAGACGATGACAGCCAACGGCGTCTTTGCCATGAGCGCTGTCACGGCTCTGACTGCGCAGAACACAACCGGCGTATCAGGTATTATGGAAGTCTCTCCCGCATTTCTCGGAGAGCAGCTGGACAGGGTGTTCGAAGACATCTACCCGGACGCGGTCAAAATAGGAATGGTCTCTTCATCGGACCTCATCCGCATGATCGCGTCAAAACTCACACAGTACAAGGCCGTCAACATTGTACTGGATCCCGTCATGGTGGCGACAAGCGGCGCGCGCCTGATTTCCGAGGACGCGATCGGGAGTCTCACAAAGGAACTGATCCCGCTTGCGGATATCGTGACGCCCAACGTCCCGGAGGCGGAAGTCCTGTCGGGGATGGAAATCCGCAATGCCGAGGAGATGGAAGAGGCGGCCCGCATTATTTACGATCGCTACCACTGCGCCGTGCTTTTAAAGGGCGGGCACAGGGTCAACGACGCCGACGACCTTCTGTACACAAGCGAAGGGCCCCGTTGGTTTAAGGGGAAACGGATCGACAACCCCAATACACATGGGACTGGCTGCACGCTGTCGAGCGCGATCGCGTCCAATCTGGCCAAGGGGTACGACATGGCTGAATCCGTGGAACGCGCGAAGAAATACATCTCCGGCGCCCTGGCGGCCATGCTGGATCTGGGAAAGGGGAGCGGCCCCATGAACCACGCGTTTGCGATTACCGGCGAATTTGCAGAGGAGAAGGGAGATTTTGAATGAGCAGTCAGATGAATGAGAACAAAGGCCTTAAGGTATCAGAGAGACTTTATAACAGAGTCATCCCGATCTGGGAGAGCTATTATGCGCACCCGTTTGTAAAAGGAATCGCGGACGGCACACTTCCTGTCTCCAAGTTCCAGTACTATATGATCCAGGACCACAAGTACCTGATGCAGTACGCTAAAGTATTCGCACTGGGCCTCATCCGTTCCGTCGAGGAGTCGGATATGCGCGTCTTCAGCAGCCTCATCACAGCGACGCTGGATACCGAGAATGCGGTCCATCAGAGCTATCTGGGAAAGCTCGGCATCTCCAGGGAGATGATCGACCAGACGCCCATGTGCATGAACAACGAGTCCTACACCAACTACATGATCTCCATCGGCTTTAAGGGCGGCCTTGCCGAAATCGCGGCGGCAGTCCTGGCCTGCTCCTGGAGCTATGCGCTGATCGGCGAGTACATTGAGAAAAACTACCCCAAGGGCATCGAGCATCCCTTCTACGGGCACTGGATCGGAACCTACACCTCCAAGGGCTTCCGTGACTGCAACGACGACATGATCGCCATGTGCGACCGGTTCGCGGCGGGCTACTCGGAGGAGCAGATCCAGAACCTGGAGAGGATCGTGGAGCTCTGCAGCTACTATGAGTACCAGTTCTGGGACATGGCCTGGAACGAGGGCTACGTGTTCAAGGCAGAGCTGAAGTAATTAAAATCCAATATCCTTGCGGGACTTGCGGTTATTGCGGCGAAGAAGGGCGCCGTCCCAGCGCGCCTTCTCGGCGACGGTGTTCACTTCCAGACCGTACGGAATCGGAATCGGCTTGCCTTTTTCGTCAATCGCGACGTAGGAGAGGAAGGCACGGTTGATCGTGTGGCGGAAGCCCTCCTTGTCCTCAATATAGGAATCCACGCGCACCTCGCAGGAGGTGCGTCCCACATACGTCATGCGGGCCAAAAGCACGAGGCAGTCCGCCAGATAGGCCCCTCGCTTGAAGGTGAGATTGTCGATGGAGGCAGTGGTCACCGCAAGGCCCGTGTGGCGCATGGCGCAGGCACCGGCGACTTCATCGATCCAGGAGACCAACTGTCCGCCGAATAATCGTCCGGTCGGATTGATGTTCTCATATCGGATGACATATACGTTTTCCACCTGGGAAAAGGCAACGCTTCTTTTGGGACGGGGATCACTGGCGCCGTAGTCTGATCCGGTCATGCCAAGTCCGATTTCTTTGTCGTTCATAGTTTATTTCCCCCTCAGTGATCGTATTCTTTGCACAGCAGATGCAGCGGCAATGCCGCACATATGGGTTCACGTATTCTAATCCTTGTATAGCATTATAAAGGATGCGTGCACCGCATCGCAAGGCGCAATGGAACAAGCCGTTCGCGAGACGCAAGTCGTCCATGAGACGCAAGGCGCCGCCCCCCTTTCTTCTTGCGCAACAGACGTATTTATGTTACGCTCTTGAAATGAAAATATGGAATCACGTTATTATTTCGTTTCTTAAAGGAGTGTGATCGAGTCTTATGGACGATGGCAGTCAATGGACATGGCTGATCGTAATATTGTTGCTGTTCGCCGCAATGTTTTTTGCAATTACAGAAACCGCTTTTTCTTCCGTATCCCGTGTGCGTCTGAAAACGGACGCAGAGAGAGGAGACAAACGCGCGGAGAAGGCGCTGTTTGTGACAGAACATTTTGACAGGGCGATCACAACGCTCCTGATCTGCACCAATATCGTGCATATCGCAACCGCCTCGATTGTAACGGTCTATGTTACAAAACGATGGGGCGTTTCAGCAGTCTCAATTTCTACATTGGTAACCACGCTGGTAGTGTTTTTCTTCGGAGAGATGCTGCCTAAAAGTATTGCCCGCAAATACAGCGAGCCCCTAAGTCTTGCAACAGCGGGAACCCTCAGCTTTTTGATGATGATCCTTAAGCCCGCCGCCGCGTTCCTGACCATGATCGGAAACGCCGCCGCGAAGGCGACCAAGGGAGACGACGAAGCCTCCGTCACAGAAAACGATATCTACGATATCATCGAAGATATGACTGAGGAGGGCACCATCAACGAGGAGCAGAGTGAACTGATTTCCTCAGCGCTGCAGTTCGGCGACGTGACGGTTGAGAGTATTCTCACCAGCCGCATGGATGTGGCCGCGATCGATATCAACATGCCGCAGGAGGAGATCCTGCAGTTCATCAAGGAGCAGAATCACAGCCGTTTACCTGTCTACGAGGGCAGTATCGACAATATCATCGGTATTTTGCACATCCGAAAGTATATCCGCTATTATATCCGGGTCGGCAAGGCGCTGGATATTAAGCCCCTTTTGTACGAACCCTTCTTCGTCCATCAGTCGACCAAGATCGACGACCTTCTGACCATTATGTCCAGGAACAAGATCAACCTGGTGGTGGTCACGGACAACTACGGCGGCACGCTGGGCATCGTGACGGACGAGGATATTCTGGAGGAACTGGTCGGTGAGATCTGGGACGAGGACGACCGCGCTGTGCGCAACGTTGTGCCCATGACAGACGGCTCCTACAGCGTCAATCCGGAGGAGCATGTGCTTGATGTGCTGGACGAGCTTGGCATCGAGTATTCCGAGGAACAGGAGGAGAGCATCGGCCACAAGCTCATGAACGAGCTGGCCTATGAGGCTTTCCCGTCCATTCCTGTCGCAGGCGACAGCTTCCACTATCTGGGCACCAAGATCTCTGTGCTGGTCATGCGCCACAACCGCATTATGCGGCTCAAGGTGCGGTGCCTGAACGAGGAAGAGCTCAAGAATGACCGCAAGACGGCGGAAAACGACGAGGCGCCGGAAGAGGTTCGTGAGAACTATGAAGGTTTTGCCAAGGGCGAAGCATACGCCGTGCAGCAGTCCAAGGGCAAGCGCTATGCCAAAGCTATGCGCACATCCGGAGGGGAGGTGACGCATAGATGAACCTGTATATTTACATCATAGGAATCGTTGTCTGCGTCCTGCTCTCTGCCTTTTTCTCCGCGTCGGAGATGTCCTATTCCGCCTGCAACACAGTGCGCCTGGAACACGACCGGGACAACGGGGACAAAAAAGCGGGCCTTGCGGCCTGGATCGCAGAAAAATTCGACGACGCCCTCTCCACAATTCTTGTGGGCAATAACCTGGTGAATATCGCCGCCTCTTCCCTTGGATCGGTGGCGGTCATGATGGCGCTGGGCGAGCAGTACACGTGGGTGTCGACAGCGGCCATCACAGTGGCGGTCATCATCTTTGGCGAGACCATTCCCAAGATCACTGCCAAGAAGAACGCCACGAGATTTGCGCTTTCCTTCGCCTACCCCATTCGGGCGCTGATGATCATCTTAAAGCCGGTCACGTTTATCGTGGTGGGCCTGGTCAATCTGATCACCAGCCTTCTGCCGGATATCGAGGATACAGACAGCGACGCGGCATTGGAAGAACTGCACACCATGATCGATATCGCAGAGGACGAGGACGTGCTGGATGAGGACGCATCGGAACTTGTCAGTGCGGCCATCGATTTCGCGGATATCTCTGCTTCGGAAGTCATGACGGCGCGCGTGGATATCGTCGCGATCGACATCGACGACCCCTGGGAAGAAATCCTGCATACCATCGACGCCTCTCCCTACTCCAGAATCCCTGTCTATGAGGACAGCGTGGACCATGTGATCGGTATTTTGTCCCTGAACCGGTTCCTCAAGGCCATGATCGACAAGGACAAAGTAGAGATCCGCTCGCTGCTTCTCCCCACCTGCTATGTGTACAAGACCATGCGCCTTCCGGCGGTGCTCTCATCGCTTCGAAACGCGCAGCAGCACATCGCAGTAGTCACCGATGAGTACGGCGGCACACTGGGCGTCGTCTCCATGGAGGACGTGCTGGAGCAGCTGGTCGGAGACCTCTGGGACGAGACCGACACGGTGGAGCGGGACATCGTCAAGCAGGGCGACGGCAAATACGAGCTGGACGGCGATATGCCTATCTCAGAATTCATCGAACTCATGGGGTGGAAGGAAGACGACTTCGACTTCGACTCCGAGACGGTTGGCGGCTGGTGCATCGAGTTCAACAACGGATTCCCCAACGTCAACAGCAAGTTTACGTACGAAGACATTGAAGTGACCATCCTGGAGGTGTCCAAGAGGAGAGTGCGGCGCGTCGGCGTGCAGGTGAAGCACTAAAGAGGGCCATCCGGGCGGAAGACAGCTATACAAGCATATGAAAATGACGAAAGACCAGGCTTTGCGCCTGGTCTTTTTATCATGTAATAGCAAGAAGACCCCTTCCTCAGTTCACAAGCTTAACAGTTGATCGGTCGGAATTAAGGTCCCTGCGAGTGAACAGGGAGGGGATGAATTGCCTGTGCATGTACCTTTCCTTCCCTGTTTGTGAGCGTTGGCGTTTCACTATTTCGACATGAGTAAGGAAAAAACAGAACATGCGTTTGCAAACGTGTGTTCGCGGTGGTATAATATATGTATGAAGCCGCTGCTTCGTGATGATCACCTGTACGGGGACAATACCGGATGGAAGGGAGCACATACATGTACCACGTCGAATGCATTGACATCCATAAAACAGATAAGATGTACCTGTACATTGACAGGGCCTGTCTGTGCGCCAATAACATGTACAATGTAGCGAACTTCCATATCCGCAACCTGATGACCGGTCTGAAGAAAGATGTTTCCCTCCGTACGGAGAACGAGAAGTCAGTCATAAGGACTTTTGCCGGATCCATTCCCGGGGTCAACTTCTCCCTCAGGGTGAAGCATTTCGTAAAGATCTTCAGGGTCTTCCTGGACAGGCGTCTTTCCACAGCTGCACGCAGGACCAGGCTTTCGAGGGTAAAATACCTTCAGTTCTCCATGCCGACTGCGGAAAAGTGGTTCGCTTCTTATGAACTCCTTGATGCCGTGTTCCGGCATACGGAGAATACGGATTACCGCGCTTTCCATTCCCATGTCATCCAGAACGCCATAAGTGACTGCTGTGAGGCGTGGGAAGGATACTTCGAGAGCCGGAAAACGTATGCCGTGTCTTCAGGCCACACAGGAAGGCCGGGGATCCCAGGATACAGGAAGTCCGGGGGAAGGAGCACCGCTGTCTTTTCAAACCTGGCCTGCAGCATTAAACACGGGAGGCTGTTTTTCCCATACGCCATGATCGAGGCAGGGAAGAAAAGGATACGTCCCAGCCTTGATGTATCGGGGCTCCCGCATGCTTCAAAGGCAGTAAGGGGGACAGAAGAGAAACTCATCGAGGTGAGGGCAGTCCCGTACTTTGGCGCATACCAGATCCAGATCGTCACGGATGACGGTATCCGGGAAGACGACCTGCTCCCGGAGGAAGAAGATATCATCGGTGCTGACGGGGAGCCTGCCGGCGTGATGATGCTGGACCCCGGCCTTGACAACTTCGCAGCCATGACAGACAACAAGGGGAACATACCCATCGTTGTCAAGGGCGGAGCGATAAAGGCCTGCAACCAGTGGTTCAACAAGAGGATGGCGCTGCTGCGGTCCGAACAGATGAAGGGACATGACCCGAAGATATACCATCCGCCGGTGACAAGGCAGATGGAGCGGATCTCCAGGAAGCGTGACGCATTCCTACGGGATACATTCTACAAGTATGCTCACTATATCTGCCGGACGATGGAGGAGAGGAACCTTTCCTACCTGATCATCGGTTACAACAAGAGCCAGAAGCAGGGGATAAACCTGAAGAAAAAGACAAACCAGTCCTTCGTGCAGGTACCCTTCGCGAGGTTCCGCCGGATCCTGCAGACAGTCTGTGTGCGGTACGGGATCCGGGTCATCCTTCAGGAAGAGAGCTATACCTCCAAAGCCTGCTTCGGGAACAGGGACTATATCCCGACATATG
>Ga0256405_10003076_pt1 | contig 35659 bp, 34 predicted proteins | sample RumenRJG_02DNA_FD_189096 | JGI IMG/M metagenome (GOLD analysis project Ga0256405, IMG submission 189096) | Bovine rumen microbial communities from Lethbridge, Alberta, Canada - RJG_02 | ecosystem: Host-associated > Mammals > Digestive system > Stomach > Rumen | place: Canada: Alberta...
GGGGTGGAAATCCCCATCGCCGGAATCCCAAGGTTTCCCGGGGCAGGTTCGTCCGCCCGGGGTCAGTCGGCACCTAAGGCGAGGCCGAAAGGCGTAGTCGATGGACGGCAGGTCAACATTCCTGCACCGACGGGGGTTTAAGCTTGGATCGGAGAAAGACAGTGGCGGGGGTCAATGGCTATCCCCTGTACGCGCCGGAAGGCGCGGACCGAGCCGCGGGCTTGCCCGTGGCGAGGCCATGCGTCTCTGCTTCCCAGAAAAGTCCAGGCGCATTAACCCGCCGGCCGTACCGAAACCGACACAGGTGGGAGGGTACAGACATACCAAGGCGCGCGAGAGAAACCTCGTTAAGGAACTCGGCAAAATAGCCCCGTAACTTCGGAAGAAGGGGTCCTCCAGGGCAATGCCTGGAGGCGCAGTGAACGGGCCCATGCGACTGTTTAACAAAAACACAGCACTCTGCGAACACGCGAAGTGGAAACATAGAGTGTGACACGTGACCAATGCGGAAAGGTCAAGGCAAGGGGTCAGCGGGCAACCGCGAAGCTCCGAACCAAAGCCCCCGTGAATGTCGGCCGTAACTATAACGGTCCTAAGGTAGCGAAATTCCTTGTCGGGCAAGTTCCGACCTGCACGAATCGTGTAACGCTGTGGGCGCTGTCTCAACGAGGATCTCGGTGAAGTTGTAGTGCCGGTGAAAATGCCGGATACCCGCAGAAGGACGGAAAGACCCCATGAACCTTTACTGTATCCTGGTACTGGACTCTGGTTGGGCATATGTAGCATAGCCGGGAGGCTTGGAAGCGGTCTCGTCAGGGACCGCGGAGCCGAAACGTGAAATACCGGTTTTGTCCAGGCGGAGTTCTAACCCCGAGCCGTCATCCGGCCGCGGGACAATGCCAGGGGGTCAGTTTGACTGGGGCGGTTTCCTCCCAAACAGCAACGGAGGAGTTCGAAGGTACACTCAGCGCGGCCAGCAATCGCGCGTCGAGCGCAAGGGTAGAAGTGTGCCTCACTGCGAGAGAGACATCTCGAGCAGACGCGAAAGCGGGACCTAGTGATCCGGCGGTAGCTTGTGGAAGCGCCGTCGCTCAACGGATAAAAGGTACTCTGGGGATAACAGGCTGATCGCGGCCGAGAGTTCACATCGACGCCGCGGTTTGGCACCTCGATGTCGGCTCTTCGCATCCTGGGGCTGGAGAAGGTCCCAAGGGTTTGGCTGTTCGCCAATTAAAGCGGAACGCGAGCTGGGTTCAAAACGTCGTGAGACAGTTTGGTCCTTATCCTCTGTGGGCGCAGGAGAATCGAGGGGAAGACTCCCTAGTACGAGAGGACCGGGAGTCACGGGCCAATGGTGTTCCGGCTGTCGCGCCAGCGGCATGCCGGGTAGCCACGCCCGGAACGGATAAGCGCTGAAAGCATCTAAGCGCCAAGCCTCCCCCAAGACAAGTTCTCCCAGACGCAAGTCTCTCAAGCCAGGTCGTAGACCACGACCTCGATAGGCCGGAGGTGCAAGCGGAGCGATCCGTTGAGCCGACCGGTACTAATATGGCGTGTGGCTTAGCTTATTTTTTCTTCACCTCGAGACGACTCGCGTCTCGTAGTGGGCTGCAACTCTCTTTCACTCCCGACTTGCCTTTCTTTTGCTGGTGACCATGGAGGAGCTGTCATACCCGTTCCCATTCCGAACACGGAAGTCAAGGGCTCCATCGCCGAGGGTAGTGCGTCTCCCGGACGTGCGAGAGTAGGACGTCGCCAGCTTTTTTTATGCCCTTTTGCCAAGGGCTTTTTGCTATAATACCACCCCTATGAACAAGAATATCGTCTGCATCGGCGCTGGGTACATTGGCGGGCCTACAATGGCCGTCATCGCAAAGATGAATCCCGACCGCAAGGTCTACGTCTGCGACATCAACGCTAAGCGCATAGAGGCGTGGAACTCGAAGAACTACGCTCTCCCCATCTATGAGCCGGGGCTTGTCGACGTCGTGAAGGAGGTGCGCGGCAAGAACCTCTTCTTCACGACCGACATCAAGTCCGCCGTCAAGAAGTGCGACATAATCTTCGTCGGAGTCAACACGCCGACGAAGATGTTCGGGCGCGGCGCGGGCAGGGCGAGCGACCTCCAGTTCTGGGAGGCGACCGCGCGAGAGATCAAGGGCTACGCCGAGGGCGACAAGATCGTCGTCGAGAAGTCTACGCTGCCGGTCCGCACGGCCGCTGCGATGGAGGCGATTCTCAACGACAGCGCGAAACACCGCTTCACCGTCCTCTCGAACCCCGAGTTCCTCGCCGAGGGAACGGCGATAAAGGACCTGCTCTCCCCAGACCGCGTTTTGATCGGCGGGCCGGAGACGCCCGAGGGCAGGGCGGCCGTCCGCGAGATCTGCGACATCTACGCCGGCAAGGACGGCAAGTGGGTCGAACGCTACAAGATACTCACGACGAATGTGTGGAGCGCCGAGCTCACCAAGCTCGCGGCGAACGCGATGCTCGCGCAGCGCGTAAGCTCAGTGAATGCGCTCGCGGGGCTTTGCGAGGCGACTGGCGCGGACATCGACGAGGTGGCGCGCGTGATGGGCGCGGACAGGCGCATAGGGCCCAAGTTCCTGAAGGCGGGCCCTGGTTTCGGCGGAAGCTGCTTCAAGAAGGACGTCCTCAATCTCGTCTATCTCTGCGAGTCGTTCGGGCTCCATACCGCGGCGGAGTACTGGGCGGGCGTCATCAAGATGAACGACCACCAGCAGGAGCGCATCGTCTCGCGGCTCTTCAAGGCGATGTTCAACACGCTCGCGAACAAGAAGATCGCGATGTTCGGCTTTGCGTTCAAGGCGGACACCGGCGATACGCGCGAGACGCCCGCCGGATACGTCGCCCGGCTTCTCAACGAAGAGCATGTCCGGCTCGCGATAACCGACCCCAAGGCGATCGAGAACGGGAAGCGCGACCTCGCGGGGCTTGACGGCATTGCATGGGAGAAGGACCCGTACAAGGCCGCGAAGGACGCGGACGCGGTTCTTCTCATGACCGACTGGAAGGAGTATCCCGCCCTCGACTGGGCGAAGATATTCAAGTCGATGCGGAAGCCCGCTCTCGTCTTCGACACGCGCAACTGCCTTGACGCGGCGGCGCTCAAGAAGATCGGCTTCCGCGTCCTGAACGTGGGGAAGTAGCCCGCGGCGGCCTCGATATGGTATAATCTCGTCAAAAGAAAGGATTAGGTAAAATGAAGATTCTCGTCACCGGCGGAGCCGGATACATCGGAAGCCACACGGTTGTGGAACTGCTGAACGCGGGCCACGAGGTTGTCGTGGTGGACAATCTCTGCAACAGCTCGAAGAAGTCGCTTTCGCGCGTAAAGAAGATAACCGGAAAGGACGTAAAGTTCTACAAGCTCGACATACGCGACGAGAAGAAGATGAACGCGATGCTCGACAAGGAGTGCCCGTTCGGGGCGACGATCCACTTCGCGGCGCTCAAGGCCGTCGGCGAGTCGACGAAGATCCCGCTCAAGTACTACAACAACAACCTCGGCGGCACTTTCACGCTCTTGAAGTGCCTCGGCGACCACGGCTGCAAGAACATCGTGTTCTCCAGCTCCGCTACGGTCTACGGCGATCCCAAGTCGGTGCCGATCCGCGAAGACTTCCCGACGCCCGGCTGCACAAACGCCTACGGCTGGACGAAGCTCATGATGGAGCAGGTGTTCAAGGACGTCCAGAAGGCAGATCCCGAGTGGAACGTGATTCTTCTCCGCTACTTCAACCCGATCGGCGCGCACAAGTCGGGGCTCATCGGCGAAGATCCCGCAGGAATCCCGAACAACCTCCTGCCGTATGTCGCGCAGGTCGCAGTTGGCCGTCGTCCGGAGCTCAATGTCTTCGGCAACGACTATCCGACGCCCGACGGAACGGGAATCCGCGACTACATCCACGTCGTGGACCTCGCCATCGGACATCTCAAGGCGATCGAGAAAATCGCGGCGAACCCGAAACTCGGGCTCAAGATATACAACCTCGGCACCGGCAATGGATATTCGGTTCTCCAGGTCGTCAAGGCGTTCGAGAAGGCGTCGAAGCGCCCTGTTCCATACAAGATCTGCCCTCGTCGCCCCGGCGACATCGCGGAGTGCTGGGCCGATCCGTCGCTCGCGGCGAAGGAGCTCGGCTGGAAGGCGGAGCGCGGCATAGACGAGATGTGCGCCGACGCGTGGCGCTGGCAGAAGAAGAACCCCTACGGGTACAACAAGCCGAAGAAAAACGGCTAAGTAGTCAGGTGGCGTGACAGCGCTTGAATATCTGATAGACGGCCTTGAGGCCGAGCTCGAGCTTGAGCGAGAGCTTGGCGTCAGGGTCGTCGAGCTTGATAGGGCGTTGCTATCTTCGCCCCCCAGCTCCTCCACTCCCCCGATCTCTCCTTCTACACGCTCTACACGTTCTACACGGCTCCAATCCTCCACTCCCCCACTCCCCCACTCCCCCACTCCTCCACCATCTCCCTCTACACGTTCTACACGGCCCCGATCCCCCGCTCCCCAACTCTCTTTCGCGTTCCTTCATGATGGGCCTCTGTCGTCTGACGGCATCGAGATGATGGCCAAGATCGTGACGGCGATGCACGAGACGCCAGATACCGCCCCCATCGTCTTCACCGGCGAGCGTCCGGCGGCGAAGATATACGTCGTTCTCGGTTCGAAGGCGATGAAGAAGTGGTACCCCGGCATGCACGCCTCCCCAGGGCAGTGGCTTCGCGGCCGGGAAGGCGAGGATGTTCTCGTCACCTATTCGCCTGAATACATCCTTCGCTTCGGCGCGGTGACGCCGGCGGTAAAGAAGATCAAGTCCGATATGTGGACGAGCTTGAAGGGCGTCATGCAGCGAATAGGATACTCAAAATGATTTTTAACGCAGAGACGCAAAGACGCAAAGTGCGCAGAGAAAAGATGATATGCTACACGCTCTGCGTTCTCTGCGGCTCTGCGTTAAAAACGACTTATCCAGCAGGCGAACAAGGCTAAAAAATCTAACAAGACAACTTATGACTGACGAGAAATGCAAGGTAATCGAGCATCGTGAGCTTGGAAGCGGCTACCGCTTCATCTCGTTCGAGGCGCCGAAGATCGCCGAGGACGCGACGCCCGGGCAGTTCGTGCACGTTCGCGTGCCGGGGCTGGAGGCGAGCGCGTTGAGGCGCCCGTTCTCGATTTTCAACGCCGAGGAAGGTCGGCTTGAGCTCCTCTACAAGACCGTGGGGCGCGGCACCGCTGCGCTCAATGGCGTGAAGCCGGGCGATATCGTCTCGGTGATGGGTCCGCTCGGGCACGGCTTTCCGCTGAAGTGCGGCGGAGCGGCTCTCCTTGTCGGCGGCGGGTATGGCGTCGCGCCGCTTTACTTCCTTGCTCGGCTTCTCAAGGCGCAGGGGCTTTCGCCGCTCGTGTTCGTCGGCGGGCGCACTAAGGACGACCTTCTCGCGCTTGACCGCTTCGAGGCGCTTGGCGTCGAAGTTCGCGCCGCGACAAACGACGGCAGTTTCGGCGCGAAGGGGCTTGTCACCGATCCGCTCGACGACGAGCTTATCCGTCTTCGCGGCGAAGGCGGGAAGTTCGAGCTTTTCGCCTGTGGACCCGATCCGATGCTCAAGGCCGTTGCGCTTCGCGCGACTGGGACGGGCTCGAAGGGGTGGATATCGATGGACAGGCACATGGTCTGCGGCGTCGGTGCGTGCTACGCCTGCATCCAGAAGACGGTGCGCGGCAATTCCCGCTGCTGCATCGAGGGCCCGGTTTTCGCAGCGGAGGATCTTGTATGGTGAACGTCAACGTGAATCTTGGTGGGCTTGAAATGCCGACGTTCCTCGCGACGGCGAGCGGGACGTTTGGCTATGGGTTCGAATATGTCGGTGCAGTCGACTACTCGAAGCTCGGCGCGGTGACGGCGAAGGGGATTCGCGTCGAGCAGTGGCCCGGCAACGCGATGCCGCGCCACGCCGAAGTGCCCGGCGGGCTCGTAAACGCGATTGGACTCCAGGGCACGGGCGTGGAGCACTTCCTCAAGTACACCGTGCCGTGGTACCGCCAGCAGGTGAAGGGCGTTCCGCTAATCGCCAACATCTGGGGCTCGTCCGTCGAGGGCTATGCCGAGGTCGCCGCGCAGATGGGCGATGCGGTCGACGCCGTCGAGATGAACGTCAGCTGCCCTAACGTCAAGGCCGGCGGGCACACCTTCGGTCAGGACCCGAAGGTTCTCTCCGAGGTCGTTTCCGCCGTCAGGAAGGCGACGAAGCTCCCGCTTATCGTCAAGCTCGCGCCGAACGTGCCGTCGATAGTCCCGTATGTCAAGGCGTGCGAGGACGCCGGAGCCGACGCGCTTTCGATGATCAACACGATCCCGGCGATGGTAATTGACATCGAAAAGCGCATGCCGGTGCTCGCAAACGTGACCGGCGGGCTTTCGGGACGCGGAATCCACCCCGCCGCCGTAAAGCTCGTCTACGACGCGCACAAGGCGACAAGGCTGCCGATTCTCGCGATGGGCGGGGTCTACGAGGCGAAGGACGCTATCGAGTTCCTCCTCGCAGGCGCGACGGCCGTCGCGGTCGGCACGGCGACGTTCTCCAACCCCGGAACGGTCTCGGAAGTCTACGATGGCGTGGTCGCCTACTGCGAGCGCCACGGCTTCGCGTCCGTCTCGGCTCTGACAGGTGCGCTGGCAGAAGGGTGATCGCTCCCCCACCGGGCGGCCGATTTTTGGTATAATATCCAAGACATGAAGCATTTGTCGATATTCGCGCTCTTTTTTGCGCTGTGCGCCCCCGCCGTGGCGTCTTGGTACTGGCCTTTTTCGTCTGATGACGAAAAGAAGCCGCCGCGCGTTTCCGAGCTTATGGAGCCCGCGTCCGTCATGATCGACGAGGCATACGACCTTGCCGACGACGGCAAGACGTCGGAAGCCGTCGAGAAATACCGCGCGGCGCTCGCCGAGCTCGACCGCATCGAGGCGGAGAACCCCGACCGCGTCAACGAGCCCGAGTTCAACACGCTCAAGAACAAGCGTGCGACCGTAACGGCGGCGATTGATTCGCTTCTCCTCTCCGAAGGGCAGAACAACGCGAAGGCGATAGCGGTGTCAGACACCACGGAACTCCAGAAGAAATACGACGCGAAGCACGGCAGGGCGCCGAAGGATGACGCGGTTCCCGAGGCCGATGCGGCGACCGCGGAGGCCGGAACTGCTGAAACGAAGGAAGATGCGCCCGCGGCGGAAAGGCAGAAGCCGAAATCCAAGATGGCAATCGCCCTCGAAGACCTCAGGAAGCGCGACTTCGCGGCGGTTGAACTCACGGTCAAGGAGATTCTCGAGGAGAGGCCAAACGACGCTGCGGCGCTGAACCTCAAGGCCGCCGCCGAGATGGCGCAGGGCGACGCGAAGGCCGCAGAGAAGACGCTCGACCAGGCGATAATGTCGAATCCCCGCGGGTACCACGCCTACTACAACATGGCGCGGCTCCTTGCCGGACACAAGGGCAACGTCTCCAGCGCAAAGCGCTACTACGAGGCGGGCAGGTCCTTCGGCGGCCCGGTCGATGCAAGACTCGAGGAGATGCTGAAATGATCGCGCTCGCGGCGGCATTCCTGATTTCGACGAACGCGCCTGCGGCTGAGGTCGTGGCGAACTGCCGCTCGATGATTCCTGCAGACGCCGAGCTGAAGGGCCGCATCGTCCTCAGGAGCCGCAGGGGAATCGTCCAGGCCGAGTACGGCTACGACCTCGCGAGGAAAGCGGGCGAGACAGGTCTCAAGCTGACGAAAGACGGCAAGGACGTCGAGTTCGAGAAGTCTGGGCGGATACTCGGCACCGACGTCACGTGGAGCGACCTCACGCTTGACTATCTCTGGTGGGACGACGTCTCCTACGACGCCGAGCGCGAGGGCGAGACTGTCCACGGGCAGGTCTGCACCGTAATCGTGATGAAGAAGGGCGAGAGGCAGGTGCGTGTCTGGGTGGACCGCAAGACGGGCGCGCTCATGCAGGCCGAGGAGATCGAAGGCGGCAAGGCCGTGCGCCGGCTCTGGGGAACCCGCCTCAAGAAATTTGGCGAACGCTGGATGGCCAACGTGATGGAAGTGGAAACCATCGGGTCCGGCCACCGCACAAAAATAACAGTCGAAGAACTGAAAGTTGAGGAAAACAAACAATGAAGAAGCCATTGAAGACGGTCGGGAAAATCCTGCTTTGGACGCTTGCCGTCATTGTGGTGCTGCTGCTCGCGCTGCCGATCTGGATAGGGCCGGTCGTGAAAGGCGTCGCCAACGCCGTCGTTCCCGGCATAACGGGGACAGACTTCCATCTCGGCGAGTTCGGGCTCAACCCCTACACCGGCACGCTCCACGTAGGCGACATGCAGCTCGCGAATCCGACGAACTTCTCCGAGAAGAACGCGGTGGACCTCAAGTCCTTCGACGTCGACTTCGCGATGACTTCACTCTTCTCCGGCAAGAAGTACCGCGTGGAGTTCGTCGAGGTCAACGGCGTGTTCGTTCACGTTGACGTTCCGAAGGCCGCGAACTTCCTGCAGATTGCGGAAAACGCGACGGGAGGCAAGGACGGCGATGAAGCCGCGAAGGGGACTGCCGACGTCGAGGTGCCCGAAGATCAGAAGATCGAGGCGCCGCAGGCCGAATCCCCAGAGGCGCAGACAGAGGACGCGCAGGAGGAGAAGGAGTCCAAGGGCGTGCAGATCGACCGCATAACCCTCAAGGGCGTGACGGTCAAGTACGGGCTTCCCGTGACGATTCCGATGGATCTCGAGCTCACAGGCATCGGCGCGGACTCCGAGTGCGGCGCGGCGTTCATGGACGTCTGGATCGCCGTCAGGGACAAGGTGATGTCGGCGGTCACCTCGGTCGGCGGCGCGGCGATAGATCTTGGAAAGAGCGCGGCGGGCGCCTTGAAGGACGCGGGCGGCGCAGCGGCCGACTCCCTGAAGGACGCGCATGGTGCGGCGAAGGATGCCCTGAAGGACGCGCACGAGGGGATCAAGAACCTTTTCAAGTAAGCAAGCGGGAAACAACCGGGACAACTGGAAACAGAGACAACTGGAAACTGAAAAATGGAAAAGAAGGCACAGAAAAGGAAAGACCGCCGCGTGGAGATGTCGGTGGAAGGGCTCAAGGAAGATTTCGCGTGGCACCTCAGGTATTCGCTCGCGAAGGGAGAAACGCGCGCGACCGAGCGCGACGAATACACCGCGTTCGCGATGGCGGTCCGCGACCGGCTCGTCGAGCGCTGGATCTCGACTCAGGAGGAGTACGCGCGGCAGAACACGAAGCGCGTCTACTACATGTCGCTCGAGTTCCTCATCGGGCGTCTTCTCGGCAACAACGTCATCAACCTCAAGGCCGACCAGCTCTGCCGCGAAGCCCTCAAGGAATACGGCATCGACTGGAACAGCCTAAGGGACTACGAGTCCGACGCGGGCCTCGGCAACGGCGGCCTCGGGCGTCTTGCCGCGTGCTACATCGACTCGATGTCGACCCTTAACCTCGCCGGCATGGGCTACGGCCTCAGGTACGACTACGGCATTTTCCGCCAGAAGATCGTGAACGGCTGCCAGGTCGAGGAACCGGACCACTGGCTCAAGAACGGCTATCCGTGGGAGATGGCGCGTCCCGAGTACGCGCAGCACGTCCACTTCGGCGGCCATGTCGAGTGCCGCACCGAGGGCGGCCGCCAGCAGTGGTACTGGGTGCCGGCCGAGACGGTGCAGGGCATTCCCTACGACCTTCCCATCGTCGGCTACGACAAGGCCGTCAACTCGCTGCGCCTCTGGAGCGCGAAGGCGGTCGACGACTTCGATCTCGCCGACTTCGACAAGGGCTCCTACGTCGAGGCGGTCGAGCAGAAGGTGCTCGCCGAGAACCTCACCAAGGTGCTCTACCCGAACGACAACACGTCGCAGGGCAAGGAGCTCCGCCTCCGCCAGCAGTACTTCTTCGTCGCGTGCTCGCTGCGCGACATTCTGAGGCGCTTCCGCCAGACGAACGACAGCTGGGACGCGCTTCCGGAGAAGGTGTTCATCCAGCTCAACGACACGCATCCGACGCTCGTCATCCCGGAGCTCATGCGCATACTCATCGACCACGAGGGCCTCGACTGGGACAAGGCATGGGACCTGACGCGCCGCACCACCGGATACACGAACCACACGATTCTCCAGGAGGCCCTCGAGAAGTGGCCTGTTCCGATGATGGAGCGCCTTCTCCCCCGCCACCTCCAGATCATCTACGAGATCAACGGCCGCTTCCTGCAGGAGATCAGCTCGCTCTACCCGGGTGACATCAAGAAGCTCCAGAGGATGTCGCTCATCGACGAGAACGGCGAGCGCTACGTCAGGATGGCGAACCTCTGCGTCGTCGGCACGTCCTCGGTCAACGGCGTCGCCGAGCTCCACACCGAGATCCTCAAGAAGACGCTCTTCAAGGATTTCTACGAGCTCTGGCCCGAGAAGTTCCACAACGTCACGAACGGCATCACGCCGCGCCGCTGGCTCCTCAAGGCGAACCCCTCGCTTTCGCAGCTCATCTCCGAGTCGATCGGCGACAGCTGGATCACCCACCTCGACGACCTCAAGAAGCTCGAGAAGTTCTCGAACGACGCGAACTTCCTCGCGGCGATGGCGAAGATCAAGCGCAGCAACAAGGGCCAGCTCGCCAACTGGACGAAGAAGAACCTCGGCATCGAGCTGAACCCAGACGCCATCTTCGACGTCCAGGTGAAGCGCCTCCACGAGTACAAGCGCCAGCTCATGCTCGCGATCTACATCGTGATGTTCTACAACCGTCTCCTCAACGACCCGAAGTACGATCCCGTGCCGCGCCAGTTCATCTTCGCGGCGAAGGCGGCCCCCGGGTACTACATGGCGAAGCTCATCATCCGTTTCATCCACGGCATCGCCGGCGTTGTCAACTCCAACCCGAAGACGCGCGGCAAGCTCTCGGTCGCGTTCCTTCCCGACTACCGCGTCTCGCTCGCCGAGAAGATCATGCCGGCCTCCGAGGTCTCTGAGCAGATCTCCCTCGCGGGCATGGAGGCGTCGGGAACGGGCAACATGAAGTTCATGATGAACGGCGCCCTGACGCTCGGGACCTACGACGGCGCGAACGTCGAGATCCACCGCGAGGTTGGCGACGAGAACATGTTCCTCTTCGGCCTCAGGACAGAGGACGTCGCGAAGCTCCGCCCGACGTACGTCTCGAAGGACTGGTACGCGAAGGACCCCGAGATAAAGGCGGCGCTCGACATGATCAAGGCGAACGTCTTCTCGCTCCTCGAGCCCGGCCTCTTCGAGCCGATCCTCCGCTCGCTCCTCGACTACAACGACTACTACATGCTTCTCGCGGACCTCAGGAGCTACAGCGAGGCGCAGGACCGCGTCGACGCCGCGTACCGCGACGCGAAGAAGTGGAACCGCATGTCGCTCGTCAACGTCGCGCGCTCGGGCTTCTTCTCGTCCGACCGCTCGGTGATGGAGTACGCGCGCGACATCTGGCACATAAGCCCCGTGAAGTTCTGAGGCGATGTTCTGCAGGATGCAGTCCGACGGACGGAAGGTGTCGGTCCTGGGATACGGGGCCATGCGCCTTCCTACCGTCGACGGCGGCCATGCGAACAGCTGGGCGAAAAGCGGCTACTCCGAGTCTACGATAGACCAGGAGATGCTTGACCGCCAGATTCGCTATCTGCTCGAGCACGGCGTCAACTACTTCGACACGTCGCCCGCGTACTGCCGCGGCGAGTCCGAGCGCCGCCTCGGCGACGCGCTCGCGAAGAGCGGCTTCGCGCGGAAGGACTACATCGTCGCGACGAAGCTCTCGAACTTCGCGCCAAGTCAGTATCCGCTCGACGAGTGCAAGAAGATGTTCGAGAACTCCCTCAGGTTCCTCCGCACCGACTACATCGACAACTACCTCCTTCATTCGATCGGGAACGACGGTTTCGCGACGTTCTCGAAGCGGTATCTCGAGAACGGCGCGCTTGACTGGTGCGCTGAGCTTCGCCGCGAAAAGCGCATACGCAACCTCGGCTTCTCGTTCCACGGCGACCCGAAGGCGTTCGAGTGGTGCATAGAGCACCACGGCGACTACAAGTGGGACTTCTGCCAGATACAGATGAACTACGTCGACTGGCGCCACGCGAAGGAGGTCAACGCGCGGAACCTCGACGGGAAGTACCTCTACGAGACGCTGGCGGAGCGCAAGATCCCCGTGGTCATAATGGAGCCGCTTCTCGGCGGCACGCTCGCGAGGTACAACGAGGCGCTGGCGAGGCATCTCGTCCCGCTCGACCCCGAGGCGTCGCTTGCGAAATGGGCGCTCCGGTTCTGCGCGAGCTTCCCCAACGTGATGACGATCCTCTCCGGCATGACGCGCACCGAGCACATCGAGGAGAACGTCGCGACATTCGAGGACTTCAGGCCGTGCACCGAGGAGGAGTTCGCCGCGCTCGAGAGGGCGGCGCTCGAGTATCTGAAGTGCGGCAACGTCCCGTGTACCGCGTGCTCCTACTGCATGCCGTGCCCGTACGGCCTCGACATTCCGTCGCTCCTCCGCTTCCGCAACGACGTGCTCATGAAGGGCGGGAAGGACGCGAAGACCGTCCTCGCCGAGTACGCGAAGGCGGTTCCCGAGGAGCTCCGCCGCGCAGACCACTGCACCGGGTGCGGCCTCTGCCGCCCGCACTGCCCGCAGCAGATCAACATACCCGGCGAGATGGCAATGATCGACAGCCAGATCGACCTTCTGAAGAACGAGGTGGCCCGCAGATGAAGAAGACAGTCAAGATCATCGTCGCCGCGGCGATGCTCGCGTGCGTGACGGCCGCGTTCTTCGGCTTCGACACCGATCTCGCATGCCGCATCCAGCCTGCGGCGACAGTCTGGTTTCTCATAGTCCTTCTGCTGACGCCGCTCTTCGGGCGGCTTTTCTGCGAGTGCCTCTGCCCGCTCGGAATCATCCAGTCAATCGTCAACTGGATCTTCCACCCGAAGACGAAGGTCCGCCGCGTCTGTACGCGCCTGCCCGAGACGAAGGCGCAGCAGACCGTCCGCTGGACTGTTCTTGCAGTCGTCGCCGTGTTGATTGCGACGGGCTTTGGCGCGGTCGGCTGGTTCTTGACGCCGTATTCCATCTACGGGAAGACGTTGACCATGTTCTGGCCCGGTGTCGCTGTCTTTGCGGTCGTCGTGGTGCTCGCGGCGGTCGGGAAGGGCCGCGTCTGGTGCAACTGGGTTTGCCCTGTCGGAACTCTTTTCAGCCTTCTCTCCAGGAAAAGCGTCTGCGCCCACAAGATAGGCAAGGGCTGTGCGAACTGCAGGGCGTGTTTTGGGAATGGGGGAAAGTTGGAGGCTAAAGTTGGAGATGGAGAAAAGGCGATTCCATTCTCCAACTCCAACTCGGAACTCCAACTCGGTTCTTCTGCGACGCGCCGCGAGGCGATCAAGGGAGTTGCGGTTCTCGCCGCGGCCGAGGCCGTTGAGAAGACGACCGACGGTGGTTTCGCGCCTGTGTCGCTCCCCGGTGTGCCGGAACGTCCTGCGGCCGTTCTCCCGCCCGGTGCCGTGGATCGCGCGAAATTCAACGTCAAATGCGTTGCGTGCGGGCTCTGCATCGCGAACTGCCGAGGCGGGTGCCTTTCGCCTTCGACGGACCTCAAGCGCTTCGGACAGCCCGAAATGGATTTTCGGCGCGGCTACTGCCTTCTCGGCTGCAACTACGCCTGCGGGCATGTCTGCCCGACGATGGCGATCAACTGGATTCCGCGGCTCGAGCGGAAGAACGTCCACATGGGCCACGCGATATGGAAAAAGGACCTCTGCATCCGCACGGACGGAGTGGAGTGCACCGCCTGTTCGCGCAAGTGCCCCGTCGGGGCGATACACATCGTCGAGGGCTTCCCGGTCGTAGACAAGGGCGCCTGCATTGGCTGCGGCGCCTGCGAGCACGTCTGCCCTGCACGACCGATGCCTGCAATCTTCGTCAAGGGCTTCGACCGTCAGCGCATAGTGTGGCCGATGGCAAAGTAGTGACGGAAGAAGCATGCCGTCGCCCGAAGGCTCCTCCTCAGGGGCCCTCGGCGAATACGCCGTATCCCTTCGCTCGGACCTTCGCTGCGTCGGCATGCGAAATCGATGAATTACCGAAATTCCCTGAATTACCGTTTGTCGGATGCGCATCTATTTTGATATAATTTACCAAAGCTTACAGGAAAGGAAGGACAAATGAACGACATCACCTTCGAACAGGCATGGAACTACGGAGGCCCGCTCATGTGGGTCCTCGCGCTATTCTCTGTATGGGCGCTCGCGCTCGTCATATATCTCTGGTATTCCCAGCGCGCCGGAATAGTCGTTCCAGAGGCGGTCTCGCGCATCTGCGCGTCGAAGGACCCGGAATCGGAAGGCGGCAGAGTCGCTGACCGTCTCATGTCTCAGGTCGAGTGGCTCGCGGACCTCGGCGCAATCGCTCCGCTCGTCGGGCTTCTCGGCACGGTGCTCGGCATGTTCCAGGCCTTCGGCGGAATCGCCTCCGACGTCTCGGCGGGCGCGAAGCCGATGGTGCTCGCCCAAGGCGTCTCGCAGGCGATCGTCACGACGATCTTCGGTCTCGTGGTCGCGATCCCCTCGCTTCTCGCCTACGCGTTCTTCCGCCGCCGCGCACAGCGCCGCATCGCGGAGGTCGAGGAGCGTGTCGTAGAGCACTTCGCCTCTCAAACCGTCTGACGTCGCCCACAAGGAGAGGCCAGGAATGAAGTTCAAGAAGAGAAGCCAGCCGAAGGCGACGACGTTCGCCCTGACGTCGATGCTCGACGTGATCTTCCTGCTGCTCTGCTTCTTCGTGACGGTCAGCGTGTTTTCGCAGTGGGAGAGCGAGATCTCGATAAAGCTCCCCAACGCGAAGACTGCCGAGACGCCGGAGAGACTGCCCGGGGAGATAATCGTGAATCTCGCGAAGGACGGGAAGATCACCGTCAACTCCGTTGCCCTGTCGCTCGGCGACCTCGGCGCGAGGCTCGCGAAAGTCGCCAGGTTCTATCCTGGCCAGCCGGTCATAATCCGCGCCGACAAGGACGTGCGCTACGAGGCGCTCGTCGAGCTGATCGACATCTGCCGCGGCGCGGGGATATGGAACTTCTCCCTCGCCACGGACAACTTGGAAGGGGCGGAATGACGCTTTCCGCTTTTCTCCTCGCCGCTATCGCGGTCATACCGGCCGACCGTCTCGCGATGGCCGACAGGCTGTTCAACCGCGGCGAATACGCCGCGGCGAGGGTCGAGTACGCGGCGCTCAGCGGCGAGAAGTCCATTCCCGCCGACGAGGTGATCTACCGCCTCGCCGAGTGCGACAGGGCGCTCGGCAAGTCCGCCGAGGCGCGCCGCGGGTACGGCGAGCTCCTGGAGAAGTTCCCGACATCGCCCCGCGCCGACCGCTCGCGCCTCATGCGCGCCCTCGCCGGCACGCCAGAGGAGCGCGCGGCCGAACTCAAGGTCCTCGACTCCGACAGGGTGGCCAACGATATCCGCGCCGCGGCGCTCTACTATCTCGGCTCCGCCGCGAACGACCCCGAGACCCTTGCCCGCTCCGTCCGGCTCGACCCCAAGGGCAAATACGCGCCCTATGCCGATTTCCACAGGGCGGCCATCCTCGTGAAGTCCCCCGACGCCCAGGTTCGCCGCAAGGCGGTGGAGCTCCTTCTCGGCATAGCCTTCGGCAAGGAGTCGCAGTTCTCCGAGGACGCGCTCTACCTCGCCGCCGTCCAGAGCTACAACGAGAAGAAATACGGCGAGGCCGCGAGCGTATTCGGGCGCTACCTTAAGCGCTATCCCGAAGGGAAGCACGCGGCGGGCGTGAGGACAATGACCGCGTGGAGCGACTACCTCGCCGGGAAGTACGCCGACGCCGCAGCGCTCTGCGGCGACGGCTCGACAGACGATTTCGCGTATCTGCTCGGCGCGTGCGCCTACGCGACTGGCGACAACGAGTCCGCGAAGCGGCTCTTCAAATCCTATCTCGACAGGTTCCCCCAGGGCAGGTTCCGCGCCAACGCCGAGCTCCCTCTCGCGCGCATGGGCTTCGACACCGCGTCGTCCGGCGGGAACAGCTCCGGCGTCATCGAGAACGCGAAGAGGGCGTATTCGCTTTCGGGCCTCGCGTGCGACTCGCTGCGGCTCGCGTGGGCGTACGAGTCGTCCGGCAAGGCCGCGGAGGCCGAGGCGCAGTACGCCGAGACCGCCGAGAAGTTCCCCGGCACCGACGAGGCGGCGGAGGCGCTCTTCCGCAGGGCGATGATCGCCGCGCGCGAGAAGAAGTGGTCGAAGTGCGAGCTTGCGCTAGCCGAGGCCCTTGCGTCGGGCCGCAACCAGAAGCGCCGCGCGGAATCGCTCTACTGGCGCGGTGTCGCGACCGTGCAGCTCGAGCACGAGCAGGAGGGCGCGGCGCTGCTCAGGGACGCGCTCAAGGCGGGGCTCCCGCTCGACGAGTCGCGCGAGGCGCGGCTCATGCTCGCCGACTTCGACTGGCGCTCCGGCAAGACCGACGAGGCGAAGGCCGAATACGCGAAGCTCGTGCGCGAGGGCGCGACCGAGCGCATGTCTGCGTCGAAGGCCCTTTCCGTCGGCAAGCTGCTCGGCGGCGAGGAGGCCGCGATTTGCGCGAAGAACCTCGTCGAGAGCGACTCTGCCGAATGGCGGCAGGCCGGCCATGTCCTGATGGGGACCGTCGAGGAGAAGGCGAAGAACTTCACCAAGGCCGTCGAGTCCTACAGAAAGGCGATGGCCGAGGACGCATGCGTCGCAGACCTCGCGCCGGCCGCGCTCGCGCTCGGGAAGCTCGAGGCGGGCCTCGGCGAGCACGACAAGGCAGACGCCACGCTGCGTCGCGCCGTCGAGCTCAACTCCGCCTCGCCGCGCGCCCGCGCAGAGGCGTATGTCGCGCTCGCGCGCAACTCTGAGGCGAGGGGAGACGTCGAGTCGGCGAGGAAGTACGCGACGGTCGTGACGGCGCTCTTTGCGGACGAGGAGCTCTGCGCCGAGGCGAAGAAGATACTCGACGCGCATCCGGAGGCGGCGAAATGACGAGGGAAGGGCGCGAGAACCTGCTTGCCGCTGCGATCGTCTTCTCGGTCGCGGCGCATGTCGCGCTGATGTTCGGAATCCGCGCGAAGGTGATGACGCACGTCGACCGGTCGGCCCTGCGCTCGCACCACCGCGAGGCGATGCACGTCGGCGAATACGAGGCGGTCGATGATCCGGTTCGCATCGAGCGCATCAAGGACATAATGTCCGCGAAGGAGGCTCCCGAGGCGGAGGCAGACGAGCCCGTCGGCCCGGCGACCGAGCAGCTGCCCGACGACGCGAAGCAGCACTGGGACGGCGATGTTCCCGCGCCTTCGGCACCGGAGCTTTCGTCCGTGCCGGTTCCGGCCGAGAAGTTCGACGCGTCTCCGCTCAAGCTTCCGGAATCGATGTCGCCCGACCCTCTCCCCGCCGCCGAGTTCTCGGTTCCGCAGAGCCGAGCCCTGACAGCGCCCGAGCTCGCGCCAGGTGCCGTGTTCGCGATGCCGCCGGCGTTCGGCGCCCCGGAGGCGAAGCTGGCCGTTCCGACGTTCTCGGCGGAACCGGTCGAGCGTGCCGCGATCGTCGCGGGGAACAAGGCCAAGGTGCCGGAGTTCGTCCCCTCGCAGGAGATATACGACAAGGTCGACGAGAAGATCGTCGAGCGGGAGAAGGACGCCGTGCGCGAGCTGATGAAGGTCGACGACGCGGAGCCGCTCGAGAAGTTCGTCAACCTGTCGGCGTCGCGCCACGATGACGCGCAGTGGACGTACTTCCGCCTGATGGTCTCGCCGAGGACCTCGCTTCCCGTCGTGCCGAAGGACGTCGTCATACTTCTCGACGCGTCGGGCTCCATCGGCTCCGACCGGCTCGTGAGCTGCCGCCTCGCCGCCAAGGAGATACTGCGCTCGGCGTTCAACACCGGCGACCGCTTCAACATCGTCGCGTTCCGCAACAGCTATTCGTATGCGTTCCGCCGCTGGCAGGAGTGCGACAGGGAGTCGTTCGCGGCGGCCGACAAGTGGCTCGCCAACCTCTCCGCCCACGGGCGGACCGACGTGTTCGGGACGATACGCTCCGTTCTCACCCTTCCGCGCGATCCGGAGCGCCCGCTCATCGCGCTCGTCGTGACCGACGGAGACGCGAACTCGGGCGTGAGCGACACGGCGCAGATACTCTCGAAGTTCACCGACCTGAACGACGGGCTCGTCTCGGTGTACATGTACGGCGTCAAGGAGAGCGCGAACCGCGAGCTCATCGACGTGCTGACCCACGGCAACCGCGGCGAGAGCTTCATATACGGCGGGCTCCGCTGGAAGGCGGGCTCGGGGATCGAGAAGCTCTCCGACCGCTTCCGCGATCCCGTGCTGTCCGACATCCGCGTCGTCTTCACCGCAGATTCCGGCGCCGAGGCATATCCGCGTCTTCTCAAGAACCTCTATCGCGGCGATGTCGTGACGATCGTCGGGCGCGTGCCGAAGGGCCGCGACGAGGTCGCCTTCTCTCTCAAGGGGCTCAACGGCAGAAAACCCTACGAGGCGTTCTTCAAGGTTCCGCTCGGCAGGATCGCCTCTGATCCGTCGCTCGCCGGCGCCTGGGCCGAGGAGGCCGCGATAGACGCGAAGCTGAAATGACCGAAGCGCCCGTCGAGATCAGCGTCGTCATTCCCTGCTGGAACGTGGAGCCGTATCTCGCCCGCTGTCTTGAAAGCGTGTTTGCGGCGCTTCCCGACAATGCCGAGGTTCTTGCAGTGGACGACGGTTCTTCCGACGGGACGCTCGCTGCCCTCGAGTCGTTTGCCGCGGGCGAGCGGCGCCTCAAGGTCCTCCCCCGCCCGCACCGCGGCGTATCTGCCGCGCGAAACGCAGCGCTCGACGAGGCGCGGGGACGGCTCGTCTTCTTCGTCGATCCCGACGATTCCGTCATGCCCGGCTATTTCTCGGCCATGGCCGATGCGCTCGAACGCGACGGCGCGGATGTGTGCGTGTGCGCTTACGAGGGCTCGCCGCTCAAGGGCGACTACCGCTTCCGCACGAACGCCGAAATCCGCGCGGGTTATCTGCCGCGGGTCTTCGGGTATTCGTTTGACGACGTCCGCGCATGGTATTCGGGCAGGCCCCTTTTCGCTGATCGCGAGATGGCGGGCGTGTGGAGGATGGCGTTTCGCCGCGGGCTTGTCGAGAATGTCCGCTTCGACGAGACGATCGAGCTCTACGAGGACGCGATGTTCGTCTCGGAGGCGCTTCTCCGAGCAAGTTCGATGACGTGCGTTGCGCAGGAGATCTACCGCGTCACTTCGCGCGACGACGGCGCGATGAGGTCGATTCCGCGCGACGGCGCACGGCTTTGCCGCAACAAGCTTCGGCTTCTTGCGAAGCGCCGTGCGCTCGATGTGGCTGAGGGTGGGTCGCTCGGGTCTCTCTACGCGGCGTCGTGCGTCTTCTCGGCGCTTGAAATCCTTTCGTGCACTGTCCGCGGCCGACTTCCGCGCCGCGAGGGGATGAGGATCCTGCGCGAATATCTCGCCGATCCATTCGTGCGTTCTTCAGTCAGGGAGTTTCCGCTGTCGCTGAAGAAGCCGCTTCTCGCCTCGGCCGTCCTTGCGCTGCGCCTTGCCTGAGGGGCACTTAATGTTCGCTCTTCCCAGTTCTGTCGGATTGGGCGGAATGTGGTATAATGTTGCAGTAGCTACGGCAATGACGGCGGGATGGCCGTTTTGCGAATGAAAGGCAAGATGCAGATGACATTACTTGAAAGCACGATAGCGGGATCATGGTATCCTGGAACGGCGAAGGGGATCCGCGCGGTGTCCGACGGGTGGGAGCGCGGCATCGCGTCGGATGCGCCGCGCGAGACGCCGAACATCCTCGTCCTTCCGCACGCGGGCTGGGCGTACTCCGGCGAGACGGCGTGGCGGGCCGTTCGCCTCGTCAAGGGCGCGAAGTTCACGCGCGTCGTCCTTCTCGCGCCGAGCCACCGCGCATGGATAGAGAACCGGCTTGTCGCGCCGGACGCGTCCGCCGTCTCGACGCCGCTTGGCGAAATTAAGATCGACCGCGACTGGATCGACCGGCTTGCGCTCGTTGCGCCTGTTGCGCGCAACGACGGCATACATTCCGCCGAGCATTCCGCGCAGATCGAGTATCCGCTCCTTCAGCTTGCGCTCGGCGGCGGCTTTTCGATTGTCCCGCTCGTGATGGGTTCCTTTGGCCAGGACCAGATGGGGATGTGCGCCCGTGCGCTGGCGCGATTGATGGACGCGGAGACTTTGCTTGTCATCTCGTCCGACTTCACGCACTACGGCGACGACTTTTCCTACACTCCCTTCGGCAAAAGCGGCGGCGAGGATGTTCGCCGCAAGGTCGCAGCTTCCGACGACGAGGCGTTCCAGCTTATTGCGAAGGGCGATGCCGACTCGTTTGCCGCGTTCATAAAGCGCACTGGCGCGACGATCTGCGGACATGTGCCGATTGAGCTCGCGCTCCGCGCGTTTCCGAAAACCATGTCTATCGTCCGGCAGAAGTACGCGACGTCGAGCGACGGCGACGGCGACTATTCGCGCTTTGTCTGCTATGTCGCCGCGACTGGATGCGTGAAGTGGCAGGGTGAGGGGAGCGAGGTTCTTTCCGCCGACGACAGGGCGTATCTTCTGCGCGTCGCGCGCGCGTCGATGGAGAAGGCGGTGAGAAACGGGATGAGGCGCGGCGCAGGCATTGACGTATCTGATGCGCCAAAGTCGACGCGCACCAAGATGGGCGCGTTCGTCACCTTGAACGACAAGGCGACCGGTGCGCTGCGCGGCTGCATAGGCGAGATCATGCCGATGCGTCCGCTCGTCGAGGCGGTGGCAGCCCGCGCCGTAGACTCGGCGCTTGGAGACCCGCGCTTTTCGCCTGTCTCGGAACGCGAGCTTTCGAACCTGCGCGTCGAGGTCTCGGCCCTTACGCCGCCGAAGCGCGTTGCGTCGTGGCGCGACATCGTGCTGGGACGGGACGGCATGACGCTTGAGAAGAACGGATGCTTCGCCGTGTTCCTTCCGCAAGTCGCGCCAGAGCAGGGCTGGGATTTGCCGACGACGCTCTCCTATCTTTCGCAGAAGGCGGGGCTTTCGCCCGACGCCTGGCGCAGCGGCGCGAAGTTCGAGACTTTCCAGGCCGAGGTCTTCCATGAGTGAGGGGACGGTCTGTTCCGTCTGCCCGCGGCACTGCCGGCTGGACGAGGGAGAGACGGGGTTCTGCCGCGCGCGGCGGGCGGAAGGAGGGCGCGTAGTCGCGGGGAACTACGGACGCATCACCTCGCTCGCGCTCGACCCGATAGAGAAGAAGCCGATCGCGTTCTTTCGTCCGGGTTCGTGCATCCTCTCCGTCGGAAGCTACGGATGCAACCTCCGCTGTCCGTTCTGCCAGAACGACTCCATATCCCAGCGCGGCGAAAGTGCCGCGGACTTTCGGGCGACGACGGCGAAGGAGCTCGCCGACATTGCGGAGCGGCTTAGGCGCGAGCGCGGCAACATAGGGCTTGCCTACACCTACAACGAGCCGCTTGTCGGTTGGGAGTTCGTGCGCGACTGCGCGGTTGAGGTTCGCCGACGCGGAATGTGCAACGTCCTTGTCTCAAATGGCTGCGCCGAGGCGGAGGTCGTCGGGGAACTCGCCCCGCTCATCGACGCCGCGAACATCGACTTGAAGGGTCCGTCGCAGGAGTTCTACGACTGGACCGGCGGAAGCTTCGCCGCCGTCTGCCGCACGATTGAGATGCTCCATCGCGCCGGATGCCATGTCGAGGTGACGACGCTCGTGATACCGGGGCGCAACGATTCGGACGAGTCGATCGACGCCATCGCCGAGCGCATTGCAGCCGTCTCGCCGGAGATTCCGCTCCACGTCACGCGCTTCTTTCCGCGCTTCCAGATGGCGGATGCGGACCCAACGCCGGTCGCCACGATCCACCGCCTCGTCTCCCGCGCCCGCCGCATCCTGCCGCACGTTCTCCCCGGCAACTGCTGACGCGGCGGATGTGCCGCGGATTTGGTATAATGGTGTCTATAAAACGGCGGTAACGAAAAGAAGGATGCTTGGAGGCTATTGCGTCATGAAAAAATCTGCGGTTGCGATTCTGGGGACTGTGGCTGCGCTCGCGCTCGGCGCTGCGCCCGTGAAAATCATCTTCGACACAGACATGATCACCGACTTCGACGACGTCGGTGCGCTCGCGTGCCTCCATGCGCTCGCGGACGCCGGGGAGTGCGAGATCCTCGCGACGGTCAGCTCCACGCGCGGCAACGCCTCGGTAGGCGCGGTCCAGGTCATCAACAGCTATTACGGGCGCGGAGACCTTCCCGTGGGCTCGCCGAAGGGAATGGGCGTCATGGGTGCGTTCCCGGGCGCGAAGGAAAAGGTCGATCCCGCCTCGCCGCTCGGCGAGAAGGCCGGTGGCGACGGCGGTCACTACAAGTACCGCAAGCTGCTCGCCGACTACCCGGGCTGGTACCGCTATGCCGACGCCGACGACGCGCCGGACGCGAACGAAGTCTACCGCCGCGTCCTTGCCGCGCAGCCCGACGGCAGCGTGACGATCTGCTCTGTCGGCTTCCTCACGAACCTGCGCCGCCTACTCGAGACGAAGCCGGACGACATCTCTCCGCTTGACGGCAGGGCGCTTGTCGCCAGGAAGGTGAAGCTGTGGGTCGCGATGGCGTGCCGCTATCCGGACGGCAAGGAGTACAATTCGATGTGGGACTGCGAATCTTCCCGCATCGCGCTCGAGAACTGGCCAACGCCGATCGTGTTCTCGGACTGGCAGTACGGACGTGACTGCTTCGCCGGCCGTGCCGTGGCGGAGATGGACGCGGAGCGCAGCCCTGTGAAGGACGTGTTCGCCGGGAACATCCCGTCGCGCGACGAGATTCGCGGCGACCCGCACAGATGGCTTATCCGCGGCTTCGGCATGGGCGGGCGCTCGGCGTGGGACGAGACGGCCGTGCTCGCCGCGGTGCGGGGAATCGAGCCGTATTTCAACGCCGAACGCGGCATGTACCGGATGGTCGGCGACAAGGGCGACGACGAATGGGCGCCCGATGCGGAGAACGGGCCGCATGTCCGCATCACGGAAAAGCTGCCGAAGGCCGAAGTAGGGCGCATCATCGACGGTCTCATTACGCGCAGGCCCAAGGGCGGGAAGTGAGCCCTGCCGGCGTCGCCGCCGTCTGCCCGGAGGCGCGCGCCGTCAGGCGTAGACGATGTCGTCCGGCGGGGGCGCGGCGAATGTGACGCGCCTGTGCGTGACCGGGTGGAGGAACGACAGCTCCACTGCGTGCAGCAGCAGGCGCGATGGCCTTCGCCTCATCCGCCGGTCCTTCTCCGCGCTGCCGTAGAGCCGATCTCCGACAATGGGGCAGCCAAGGGAAGCGGCGTGTATGCGTATCTGATGCATGCGCCCCGTGTCGATCTTGAACTCGACGAGGGAAATCCCGTCGTGCCTGCCGAGCGTTTCCCAGTGCGTGACGGCGCTCTGGCGCTCGCGGCCCACGGGCTCGTCTATCGTGCCGGACTTCGGCCTGGGGCTGCCGTGCACGACGGCGAGGTACGTCTTGCCCACTGTTCTATGTGATTCGAACTGGCGGCGGAGGTCGAGGTACGCGCCCTGGGTCTTCGCGAAGACCATGACGCCGCTCGTCTCGATGTCGAGGCGGTGGACCACGCCGGGACGCTCCGCCGAGCCTACGCGTGCCATGCCGGGAAAGCGCCTGACGAGCGCGTCGGTGAGAGCCCCAGTCTCGTGTCCCGGCGCCGGGTGGACTATCACCCCGGACGGCTTGTCCACGACGGCTATCGCCTCGTCTTCGTATATTATGTCGAGCTCGGACGGATTCATTCCCGGTATTATAGCGCATCGTTTTCCGCCCCGTCAATCGCGGCGGGAGCGGAGGTTTGGTATAATATATGGACAAGGAGGACAGTGAGACGATGATGACAGCAATTGTGGCCGGCGTGTGCGCGGCGCTTGTCGCGGCGGCGATTGTGTACGCCTTGATGCGCGGCGCAGTCGCCGCGGCGAAGGCCGAGGCCCGCGCGACAGACAGGAGCGTCGAGGGGCTTCGCGCGGAATTCGCCTCTCTCGCGGCGGCGACGCTGGAGGGCAAGGCAAAGTCGCTTGCCGAGCAGAACGCCGCGCAGGTGCGGCCGCTCTTCGACCAGCTCGCGGCGAAGTTCGGCGAGCTCCGCCAGGCGTCGGAGCAGGCGCGCGAGGCCAATGTGCGCCTCGGCGAGAACCTCAGGATGAAGCTTGACGAGGTGGGCCTCAAGGCCCAGTCCCTCGGCCGCCAGGCGGACGAGTTCGTCACGGCGCTGCGGGGCGGCAGCAAGGTCCAGGGCAACTGGGGCGAGGGAATCCTCGCCAAGGTGCTCGAAGACGCGGGGCTTAGGCGCGGCGAGAACTTCGTCGAGCAGGCCGGCGCGCGCGAGGCCGGGCTTCCCGACGTGACGGTCTTCGACGGCGCGCACCGCAAGATGCTAATCGACGCGAAGGTGAACATAGTCGACTTCATCGCCGCGACGAACGCGGCGCGGGAGGGCGACGCCGAGACCGCCTCGCGGCTCATGAAGGAGCACGCGAAGCGCGTGAGACAGCAGGTCGACGCGCTTGCCGCGCGGAACTATCCCGAGCTCATGAAGCGCGCCGACAGGGATGCCGAGGCGGTATATTCGGACGTCGTCGTGATGTTCATGCCGAGCGAGGCCACCTACTTCGCCGCGGTCGACGCGGATCCGTCGCTCGTCGCGCACGCAAACGCGAAGAAAATCGTGATCGCGACGCCGCAGATGCTCTTCGGCTACATCCTCCTCTTCAAGATGGCGATCGACCGCGTCGAGGTCGCGCGCAACCAGGAGGAGATCGCCCGGCGCGCGAAGCAGATCGTCGAGCGCATGGACGCCGCGTTCGTCGCCCTGGAGAAAGTCGGGAAGTCGCTCGACGACGCGCAGTCGAAATACCACCTCGCGCTCGCCAAGCTCGGCCTGGAGCCGGGCGCCCAGAACGTGGCCGTTCCGGCACGCGAGCTCGCGAAGCTCGCCAGCATCCCCGATGCACCCGCTTCGGCGACTCTCGGCCAGGCGTGAGGATAATATGGTATACTATTGAGAAATGACGAAGGTCGAACAGGAATTTCTCGAACGCGTGGCCGGAATACTCGAAGTTCCGTCTGTCGCGCCGGAAACTGATTTCCGCGCGGGGCCGCTGTGGGACTCGCTCACCGCGTTCGCGCTGCGCGTCATGATCCACCAGCGCTTCGGCAGGGAGCTTTCGGCGGCGGACCTCGAGAAGTGCCGCACGGTCGCCGACCTAATGGCGGTGGCGGGGGTGGAGCGGTGAACCGGCTTCTGATAGTCGGCGCGGGAGGCTTCGGGCGCGAGATGTTCGCGGCCGCCCGCGAGGCTGTCGGCTACGGGACCGCGTTCGAGATCAAGGGGTTCCTCGACGCGAAGCCGACGGCCCTCGACGGCTTCGCCGGATATCCGCCGATCGTCGGCTCGCCCGATACGTACGAGCCCGGGAGGTACGACGTGTTCGTCACGGCGCTCGGCAGCATCGCCTCTCGCCGCAGGTGCGTAGAGGCGCTTGAGGCGAAGGGCGCGAAGTTCATCTCCATAGTCCACCGCACCGCGACGATAGGCCAGAACGTGCTGATCGGCGAGGGTTCCTTCATCGCGCCGCACGTCTCGATTACCGCGGACGTCTGCGTGGGAAGGCATGTGTCCGTCTTCCATTCAAGCTCGATTGGGCACGACTCGGAGCTGCGCGACTTCTCGCACGTCTACGCGCAGTGCTCCATTGGCGGCGGCGTGAAGGTCGGCGAAGGCGCGGTCGTATACCCCGGCTCGGTCGTCGTTCCGCGCCGCGGCATAGGGGCGGGGGCCGTGGTGGGCGCGGGTTCGGTCGTGTTCGTCGACGTCGATCCAGGCGTCACCGTCATCGGCAATCCGGCCGCGCCGATGAAATGAAGGTCTTAAAACCGCTGAAAAATAAAATGAGAGGAGACGGGAAATGGCAGAAGCAGTCGTTGGGATAGTCATGGGTTCGGACTCTGACTGGCCGCTCGTGAAGAAGGCGTGCGAGACCTTAGACAAGTTTGGCGTCGCGTACGAGACGCGCGTCATATCCGCGCACAGGACGCCCGACGTGGCGATTGAGTATTCGAAGACCGCCGAATCGCGTGGGCTCAAGGTCATAATCGCGGCGGCTGGCGGAGCGGCGCATCTCGGCGGGGTTCTCGCCGCGGCGACGGTGCTCCCGGTGATCGGCGTCCCCGTCGCGGGCGGGGCCCTCAACGGGCTCGACGCGCTCTACGCGACGGTGCAGATGCCTTCTGGAGTCCCCGTTGCGACGGTGGCCGTCGGTTCCGCAGGCCCCACGAACGCGGCGCTTCTCGCCGTGCAGATACTCGGAACGGCCGATCCCGCGCTGCGCGAGAAGTTCCGTGCGCACAAGGAAGAGCTCCGCTCCAAGGTCGCGAAGGCGAACGACAGGATCCACGAGGCGCAGTAGCCGCGCGGATTGGCGGCACCGGGTCATGAGAATCGTATTCATCAGCGACATACACGGCGTTCCGGCGGCGCTTGACGCGGCGCTCGCGGCGGCCTCGGCCCTCGGCTACGACAGGATCGCGCTGCTTGGCGATTTGCTCTACCACGGGCCGCGCAACGGCGTGCCAAATTTCTACGACCCCGTCAAGGTCGCCGAGATGCTGAACGCCCGCAAGGACCAGATCATAGCGGTGCGCGGCAACTGCGACGCGGAAGTCGACCAGATGATGGTCGAGTTCCCGATCACCGCCGACTATCAGGTGCTCGACGCGGGGAACAGGAAGTTCTTCCTCACGCACGGCCATCTGTGGAACGAATGGAAGCTGCCGCCGATCGGCATCGCCGACGTTCTCGTCCACGGGCATACGCACATTCCGGAGCTCAAGACGCTCGAATGCGGGATGACCATCTTCAACCCAGGGTCCGTGTCGCTTCCGAAGGGCGGTTCCTCCCGCTCGTTCGGATACTATGACGGCAACGAGCTGAGGCACTATGTCATCTGACCCGGAAATGCGCGGCGGCGAAGGCGGCCCGCGGAGCGCGGCCGGCGGAAGGGCAGACGGCGATTATGGTATAATATGCACAAAACACGGACACGGACAGGTGAAATGAAAAAGGCACTGGTAACGGGAGGGGCGGGATTCCTCGGCAGCCATCTCTGCAAACGGCTTCTCGCCGACGGCTACGAGGTTACGGCTCTCGACAACCTCTTCACGGGAACGAAGGAGAATATCTACGAGCTCCTTGACGACAAGCGCTTCTCGTTCGTCCTCCACGACGTGACGCAGCCGTTCTGGGGACAGTTCGACGAGATCTACAACCTTGCCTGCCCCGCGTCGCCCATCCACTACCAGAAGAACCCCGTCGAGACGACGAAGAGTTCGGTGCTCGGCACGATGAACATGCTCGAGCTCGCGCTGAAGACGAAGGCGCGCATGCTCCACACGTCGACGAGCGAGATCTACGGCGACCCGCTCGTCCACCCTCAGGTCGAGGAATACTGGGGCAACGTCAATACGATCGGCCTCAGGAGCTGCTACGACGAGGGGAAGCGCGTCGCCGAGACGCTGTGCGCCGACTACCGCAGGCAGTACGGCGTCGACGTCCGCATGGTGCGCATCTTCAACACCTACGGGCCGAAGATGCACCCGAAGGACGGGCGCGTAATCTCGAACTTCATCATGCAGGCGCTCGCGAACAAGGACATCACGCTCTTCGGCGACGGCAAGCAGACTCGTTCGTTCCAGTATTGCGACGATCTCGTCGAGGCGTTTCGCCGCTACATGGAGCTTTCGCCAAAGAAGATCGCGACGTTCTTCGGCGGCAAGAAGGTGAAGGGGCGCGTAACGCCCGCCGTGCCCGTCATCAACACCGGCAACCCCGGCGAGTACACGATCCGCGAGCTCGCCGAGGAGACGCTGAGGCAGCTCCCCGAGTCGAAGTCGAAGATCGTCTTCAGGCCGCTTCCCTCCGACGACCCGAAGCGCCGCAAACCAGACATCACGCTCGCAAAGGCGCTGCTTGGCTGGGAGCCGAAGATTCCGCTCGCCGAGGGCCTCGCGAAGACGATAGAGTATTTCAAGGGCAAACGCACCTGAAGCCAACTTAGTTGAAATTGGGGCTGCAAACGAAAATTGAGTAAAAACAGCTAAAGCTAACTATTTTTCGTCAATGAGTCAGGGAAACATCAAAAGAACACGCGACTTTCTTCATATTTGTGTTCCTTTGTTGTCTTGAGGCCTTGGAGCTTAGACCGTTCGCATCCCTGTGCGATTCGCCTATCCTGCCTTTTGACAACGCAATTATAGCACAATTTGTGTTCACTGCGCAAGGGGGTGTCAAGGGAGAATTTAAAAATTTTTTCGCCCCCACCCCGCCTCCATTGGGGACAGACCCCGCGAAACCATTGATTTTATTGGCTCAAATCCCATTTCGGGGTCTGGAAAGCAGAAATCTGGAATCGAGGAACTAAGCGCGGAAATCTGGCGGTGCCCCTCCTTCGCCCGCACCTCGCCACCCCCTCCCGCGGCCTCCACATAGCGTTTCGCAGATATATCACCGCGATGCGGCAAACTCATTCATAGATCAAATTGAATGCAAAACTCGGATGGCGAAACGACGAAATCTGCCTTTGGGTAGTCTTTGCGGTTACCAGTCACAAGACGCGAATCAAACACGTCTTGTCCTGCGAGCGCAATCTCGAAGAAGATTCTGTCATCCTCGTAAATCATCCGTTGATCCTCGCCTTGCGCTCTCTGCGGGCGGCTTTGATTTCTGCGTCAATCTCGTCCATTGTCCACTCACGCTCGTTCGCGTTGCGCATTTCAGCCGCATAACGCCGAGCCATGCGACTACGTTCCGCCAGCATGACGGCGGGGTTTTCTAAATGTCCGTCGTCTGGCTGCACGATTTCGTAAATTCGTCTGCGAACATCCATTTCATTCACCTCCTACGCCTTTACTATTGACGCGATCAGTTCATTCGCCCACTTTACGGCCTTATCGCAGGTCGGAAGGACGTCAAGGCTTCCCTTTTGGGCATTATAGAGGTCATCCCAAGTCAAACCCTTTGTTATCACAGGTGGCCACGTCGCAGTCTATGGTGTAGCGAGACGCCCCCCTCCCGTAACGGAGGCGAAGCGATGTTCCACCCTTGATAACAACATCTGGAAGCATCTGCCCGACAATGGTGTTAGCCATAGCCATTCGCACTTGTACGAGATTCGCCCCCGCCCCGTACAGACGCTGAAGCGCCATGTCGAGGTTGCGTCTGCTGTTTGGGACTTTCCGCTGCTTTTCAGATTTCATGTTCGATTCGCTTTCGTTCCTTTTCATCAATCTTGCCGATCCTGAAAGCTTCCTTGCAGGCGGCACGGAGCCTCTCTGAGGGCATGGTGGTTTTCGCACAGACTATCGCGTCCTGAATTCGCTGAGAGGGAATGCCCTCTATGGCAATGGGCTGATATTCAGGCCTCGACTTGACGACCTTTATCCCGCATCCAAGATTCCTGCGAACTCTGTTTGCTGTCGCTACATAAATCCGGTCCGGATCAGTCGGCGCAAGTCTGAGCATCGCTATTACCGATTCGCCATACAGATACGAACCATCGCCGACAAGCGCAACGGCCTGCGCGTATGGATCTTTCTCACCCGGCGCGTACTGGACAAGCTGGTATACTCCTTGCCCAATCCTCGTCAACCGGCCTCTGTACGCCAGATCGACGAGGGCACCAGGCTCGATGCCCATCTTCCGAGCCATTGAAGTCGTCACCAAGCCGTAGTTCTCGATGGCCTCCTCAAACAATCTATTGTAAGTCGTCACGGCAATAGTATAGCAAAAACGCGGCAGTTTTGGCAAATATGGCTTTGCCATTTTGTCATAAGGGTAAATTTACCGATAGGGATATTTTGTGATCGTTTGAATGTGGCCATAAGGGGAATTTACCGAACGGGAATTATCGTCAGGGGGCAGAAATCTGGAATTGAGGAACTAAGAGCGGGAATCTGGCGGCGCCCCTCCTTCTCCCGCACAGCGCTACCCCCACCGCGCCCCCGCGCGCTATGCGGCAAAGCAGGATTTTCCGACCTTGTTGGCGCCCGTGTATCACACCCTCGCTTTCAGTCGCGGGATTTCGGCAGAGTTCAATTTCGTGAACGCGAAACACCTCCAGACTATAGTGTTCGACTTGGTATGTCTTGCCATCAACGGCAGTTGTCGCAAATTTTGCGACAGTTAGGCACACTATTCCTTTCCGAGTTGTTTCCTTCGATTGAACATGATTGGCGCACCGCATTCATATGCACCTCAAAATTTCCATCAACGGTACGCTCGGAACAAGGGGGCATACAGCACTATAGCGCCATTCCCCCTCCTTTTGTTGAATGACAGAATATATATCGTAAAGGGATCTCGTCCGATGCGTAAACCAAGGGCCATAGTTTCCGCACTCAATCTGCCAAGCCACAGCTTTTATTCGCTCACATTGGCTAACCACACCCCTAATCTCGCCCCGCCCGACATCAAGATGTGCGACAATGGCATCCATATGCCCGATTCGCGCCCGTAATTCGAACTCAACCGCCAAACCAATTTCCTTTAACACGCCCTTTTTGAGTTTCACAATGAATCGCGTATGCCTCTCCTTAGTTGCGCTTTGTGACAGCAGTTCAGACGCAAGCATTCCGCCTGACGACGCCGAGAACGTCTGTGCCGGTCGTTTCTGGTGCCACACAATGTCCTCGATCGCTCGACAGGCCTTGAGGACTTCCAATTGAACCGCCCCCTTATTACCCCTCCTTGCAGGATACGCCCCGTGGGCAACATCTGGCAAAGCCTCCCACGCATCCATCGCAGCACGGCCAAGCGTTCCATATACATCTCCAGATAGAAATCGCTGTCGAAACTTCAAAGCTCCGACAATTGCCTTCAGATGCCGCTGCTGCATACGAACCTGAAATTCATATTTCATAGTCATTTCCTCCTTGCGTTCGCTACGTGTTCAATTGTGCCCTGCGCCATTCTTCATGAACTCGCAGTATTCCACTAGAGACTTCTTCATCACTTCTTCAGGAATAAGCAACCGCCTGTATTCGGCGACCATGATTGGACTCATCGTGCGATTGAGAGTATATTCCACGTCGTAGCAATCTGCCTCAGGACAAAGGATTATGCCTATCGAAGGGTTCTCGTTTTCGCGCCTTATCTCCCTATCCAACGCCTCCAGATACAAATCCATTTTCCCGACATATTCGGACTGAAATCCTTCTGCCTTAAGTTCCACGTCAACAAGACATTGAAGCGCGCGATGGTAAAACAGCAAGTCCAAGCGCTTTTGTCTGCCTCCTACCTGTATGTGGTACTCATTGCCCATATATAAGAAATCCTTGCCCATGGCAAGAATGAAATCCTTCATGTGTTCAAGAATACTCGCATGGAGACGATGCTCGTTGTGCTTTTCCGGAAGCCTAAGGAAATCGACAAGAACCTTGTCCTTCAAGAGAAAGTCCGCACTGGTATATGCCGCCTTCAAAGACCTTGATAATTTCTTTTCTTTGCTCATCACAGCATCGTATGTCTGTGCGGCAAAGGCACGAACCAGCTCTCGATAGTTTAACCGCTCCCTCGCAGCATAGAGAATATAGAAGATTCTCTCCTCCATGGTATGGCTACGATTGAGTATCTGAACATGGCTTGTGAAGGACACAAGCGAAAGAAACAGCGGAAACGGTGCGTATTCTTCGCCATTATCGCTTAATTGTGCATTCGCTGAATGCACAATTTCGCACCCTTCGATTTGTGCAGACGGCATCTGCACAAATTCGTGAAGCCGCAGACGTTCGGATATCACCTGGTATTCTGGCAATGTATAGGTGTCATAGAATTGCACCATATTGTATATCTGCCGCTTACCAAATCCACGCCGTTTTGGATTGTGCGTCTTTAAATAGTCGCAAAGCGCCTCGACCGTCTTTGCCCCCCATTGCGCTTGTCTCAATCTTGCCGACACGAACGCGCCGACCGTCCAGTAGGTCATCAACGATTCGGCATTGGCAAGGCCAATGGCCCTGTTCCAATGTCGCTCAATGATATTATTTACAAGCGCAAACTCTTTCTCAACTTTCTTCTCTGCGTTGTATCCCATTGCCTATTCCTTTCCATTGTGCCGACGCATTGCGTGACCGAACGTCGGCCACAAGGTACAATACGCCTATGGCGCATTTTCGGAATAGGCGATGCCTCGCCAAACGCCGACGACGCTTAGGCCGCGCATCTTGCGCTCAAGCCCGCGGAGGAAGCCTCCTCCTCACGTTCCCAATCGGCAGCTGTGGTTCCCGACGTCAACACCCCCTCCCGGACCGTCCGCCCACCCTTCAGGCTTTTCGATCCGTTCTCAGCAGGACTAGGTCAGTTTCAACCCACGGCTTTCATGACTCCCGTTCGTACCTCCGTCGCCACGGAGTTCAATTCCGGAGAGCACACATATAGTACCATAAAACCGCGTTCGCCGTCTATCAGAAAACCGCGAGAATTATAGCGTTGCGAGCCAGATGCCGACGGCGACTTCGTGCGCGGGGCGGACAAGCTGGCGGCGGGCGTCCATCGTGCCGGTATAGACGACGCGGCGAAACTCCCGCGCCACGGCGGGGGCGAGCTCCGGCGTGACCTTGAGCGGCCTTTCGAGCTTGAAGCGCCGCGCCGACTTCTTGTCCGCCACGCCGTCCGCCTCAATCAGCTCCGTGAAATGCCGCTCGAGCGCCGCGACTTTCCCCGGTCGCACTACGTCGGCAAGCCGCTTGCCCTTGCGCGGGTCGCGGCTTCGCGCCGCATTCTGCGCATCGTCGATGAAGACACGGTCCAGGAGCATATAGCCGTTGTAAAGCCCGCCCGGCTCTCGCAGACCCCGCCCTGGCACCACGACATAGCTCATAGCCTCAAGCGCGGCGGCGGCGTCCTCTTCCCTCGCCACGAGAAGCGCGTCCTTCCGCACCGCCTCCAGCGCGGAATCCGCCGGGGACGCGGGATCGAATGCGACGCGCGGCCTAGCGCGTTCATCGGGGTAGGCGTCGAGATAGGCGGCAAGCGAGCGGACACCCCATTTGCGGTTGTCGCGTCGGACTGTCGGGTTGACCACGAAGGTGAGCCGGACGGACGCTTTTTCGTCCGACGCCCTTGGCGCGGCGGATGTGCCGCCATGCTCTATCTTCGGCACGGTTGTGGAAAATGTGCACGGCGCGGCATTCGTCGGCAGATACGCCGCGTCCGCCCATCGCCTGTCCTTGCCGAAGTCCAGCGCATAGAGCATCATGCGGCCGTCGCGCGCCATGCGTGAGACCTTCTGCCAGTCGAACGTCTCCACGACAAGCTCCACCGATTCGCGCGATCTCTCACCCTTAGATGAACGGAAAGAATAGGCCGAGACCGGCACGGACTTCCTCTTCCCGCCAGTCTCGTACGCGAGGTCGCGGTCGTAGCGGAACGCACCGGCCTGCCGCGGAACGGCGAGAAGGTAGTACCGCCCGTCTTCTCGCAGGATTCGCGGCGAGTGCTTCGGCGAGACTTCAAGCGGCATGTCCTCCCGCCCGCGCATGGGCTTCCACATCCTTGTCGCCGACGCGACGACCGCGACCGCATGGCGCATCGAGCCGGGCGTCTCGTCGAGAGGCCTTACGCGCGTCGCCTGGACGAGCGGCGCGGACGATTCGCCGCGCGACCCGTCGAGCCCGAGCCGCAGCTCGAACGCGAAGGCGAGCGAGAGATCGGGCAGCTTGAGGGAACCAGCCCCCGGTTTCGGCGTGAAGAGCGCGAGCGCGTTGCCATCCATCATCCCAAGCCGCTCCGCGGCGGCGGCGAGGGTTGTGCGGCCTCCAGCCGACTCTATGCGCCGAAGCGCGTCTCCCCTGTCGAGGCCGTTCCTCGCGGCGAGCGCACTTGCGGCGCGGGCGAGAAGCGTGTCTACGACGAGTTGCCGCCGCGCGTCGGCGCGGGCCTTCCCCATTTCGCGGACGCGTTCGACGATCTGGGCGGCGTTGTCGCCTCTAAGCCCCTTGCCAACGTTGCGCACCATGCGCCCGGGCAGCTGGTAGCCGCGCAGGAGCCCGCCGATTTCGTCTGGCCGCCGGTCAGGGAATGTGACGAAAAAGAGCGCCCTCATAACGGCGTGACGAAGTTCGTCCGACGCGTCGTTCGGCAGGAGGGCGCAGCCGTTGGCGAGGACCACTTCGCGGGCGGCCTTTTCAGCGTCTGCGCAGTCGCGGACCTCTACCGGCCTCTTCGCCCACGGCTTCCTGCGCTCACGGGCGATGTCGAGGGTCAGGATTGTGTTCTTGTCAACATTCTCGTAGCGCGTACGCCCCGGATTGTAGGTGACGCCCCAGCGGAGGGCGAAGGTGAAGGTGCCCTTGCACGGGTAGGCGCAGAATACGAAGTCCGTGGAGATGTGGGCGTACTGCTCGCGTGGGTTGAGTCCGGGGTCGGTCACTGCGTCGAACACGGGGTCTGGCGCAAGCTCAAAAAGGCAGAGCTTCTTGTCGGCGACGAGTTCCGTCACGAGCGCCGCGTCGAGCTCCGTCCAGCGGCATTCCCCGCGCGGATCGACGACAAGACGCTTGTAGCATTCTCTGCCAGCGAGCCGGTTGCTATTTTCGATCAGCAGCCACGAGGCCCAGGCGGGGTCTGACGCGGGTACGGCCATAACTGCGACGAAGTTCCGCCCGTCGGCGTTTCTGAGGAAGAACGTGCGTCCGCCGCGGAGGTTCTGCGCGTTGCAGTTGAGCCCCGCAGTCGCGAAGCCGAAGGACATCCGCACGTAGTCCTGGCGCGGCGCGGTCTGGATGCCGTCGATCCACCTAGCGAAGCGGCGCCATGCGCGGAACCAGCGCGGAGCGGAGAGCCATTCGCGTTCGCCCGCCTCGTCCACGACTTCGCCGAGGTACTGCGCCGCGTATTCGCGGAGCCGCCGCGACGCGGACTTCTTCCATCCCTTGGCGTCCATCGCGGCCTTCATCTCGTCGTATGTCTCCCAGCGCGAGATGTCCTCGGCGAGGGTGTGCCCGAGCGTCTTGAGGGTGTTCCCTACGGGGTTAAGTGGCGTCATGTAGGAAGCGCGGTGCGACCACAGCCCAACGGCGTCCTTTGGGTCTGCGATTTCGAGGTATTTCGTGGTCGTCTGCTTCGGTCTTCTCGCGTACATCGCCGCCTACTGCACTTCACTGCACTTCAACTGCACCACGCGACGCCCCCGACCGCGCGAGAGCGCGTCGGGAGAGGGGTGTCGCCGCAGTTCAGAAGAAAGTCGCGTTTTGTGCTGCTGCGGCAGCGATGTGCGGAAGCCTGCTGGCCGTTGAATCGGCCAACATCGTCGGCTACCAGAACAATGGGTTTGATGCGTCCGGCTGGATGATGAACGTTGGCGTTCAGTTCTCCAATGTTGGGGCGGTGGATGGCTCGTTCACGCTCGGGGATGCGTTCTTCAG
>Ga0256405_10003077_pt1 | contig 35658 bp, 57 predicted proteins | sample RumenRJG_02DNA_FD_189096 | JGI IMG/M metagenome (GOLD analysis project Ga0256405, IMG submission 189096) | Bovine rumen microbial communities from Lethbridge, Alberta, Canada - RJG_02 | ecosystem: Host-associated > Mammals > Digestive system > Stomach > Rumen | place: Canada: Alberta...
AAGAGCGGCAAGAGATGCCGAACTTGAAAGCTTTTATGCAAATACAAAAACCTTTTCTTCCGGTATGTCCGGGGCGGAGGCCGTATGGGGCGGTTTTAAAGGTAATGGGCCGATACATACCATAGTGGATGAAGTAAAGGACGAGCTTAAAATTGGAGAGGATGATATCAAATATCTTAAAGATGTAGCTATGAGGGATTTTGATGTTCGCTATCAACAAGTAACTCCGACCCTTACTATTTCAAATATGAACGTAGCGGAAACGGCTGATGTGGACGCGGTTGCGGGCGCATTAGAAAAAATGATAAATGAGGCGCAAAGTGCCGATGTTAATATGGGGATAACTTATGCCAATTAAATTCTTTTTCATTTATAATAAAAGTTTAATTCAACTTCCAGTAAACCCGGCAGAACTTACTGTAAGAACTCCGGGAAATAACCAAACCTATGAGACGATAAAGTTGGGCGAAGTTAATTATTTAAAGGATAAAAAATTAACAGAGATTACCATTAAATCATTTTTCCCCGCTATTTTATCTGCTCCTTGGGTAGCGGCTTCGGGTATTTTAGCTCAACAACCTTTTTACTATATTAACTTATTTGAATCAATCCGTGACCAAAAACAGACTATGAGATTAGTCGTGGTTGGTCTTGGTATCAATATGGAAGTTAGTATTGAAGATTTTGAACACGGCTTTGTAGCGCAAGACGACGATATCCAATTTACGCTATCCTTAAAGCAGGCAAGAGATACGCGCGCTAAAAATTTAGTGACTAATGTGGACGGAAGCAGCAGCGTTGAAAATGGCTTTCAGCCAGTACGCAAATTAACTAAAGTTATTCCGAATAATTATACGGTAAAACCGGGTGATGATTTATGGACTATTGCTTCAACCGTGATGGGAATGGGGAGCAAATACGTTGATATTCAAAAGTATAACCGGCTAATTTTAGGCCGCGACCCGAATATCTTAACGCCTGGAACAGTGATTGGAATACCAAAATGAATATACAGCTAATAGTAGAAGATAGCGAAACAAAACAACGGCTTGATATAAGTGACCTAGTGCAAGAGGTTAGTTGGACAACTCATTTACAAGGGGTCGCGGGTCAGCTATCTTTTACAATGATTCCAACCGAGTATAATTTTAACCCCGGAACGAAAGTTTGGTTTTCGGTTAATGGACAAGCAGATTTATTCGCTGGTCGGGTATTTATGACCGCTTTAACCAAAACAAAAACCCTGAGCGTTACCTGTTATGATTTATTGCGCTATTTGAGGAACCGGGATACATACATTTTTAAAAATATGACAGCGACTCAAATCTTTACTAAAATTTGTAAAGATTTAGAGTTACCCTATCAAGTTAATGCCGAATCTTCGCATATTTGCGCTCCCAAAACGTATGACGGGGCGGCTTTAATGGATATGATTCAGGGCTCGCTGGATGAAACTTTTATCAAAACGGGTCAATATCTTTTTGTACGGGATAATTTTGGGGTTTTAACCCTTGAAAATTTAATGAACTTCCGTAAAAATTATTTATTGGATAAAGACCTTTTAACCCTTGATTTTTCTTATAGCCGGAGTATTGATGAGGATAGTTATACCTATGTGAAATTGGTTTCTAAAGAAATTGATAAACAAAGTGGTAAAGAAAAAACTATCATTTCTTTTGCGCGTAATACGGAACTAGCCGAAAAATGGGGACCCCTCTTATACCGAGAAACGGTTTCTAAACCAACCAATCAGGCAGAACTTGACGATAGGGCTCAAAAGTTATTAGAATTAAGGGGAAGAACCACAAAAAAATTAAGCTTTACAACCGATGGAAAATTAGATGTTTTTGCTGGTTGCGGGCTTTACGTAAATTTAAAAGATATTACAAATGATGATTTGAATAAGTGGTGTCAAATTATTACGGCAAAACATACTTTTAAAAATCAGCAACATACAATGACTTTAGAGGTGCTTTTATAATGCTTGGGCATACAGTTATTGAAACAATTAAAGCGGTGGTACAACGCTATATGGAGAGCCAAAAACCGGCTGAGTTTTCTCTTGGCGTTGTAACCTCTGTTGAGCCCCTAAAGATTAAGGTTGAAAACCGACTTGAAATTGATGAAACCTTCTTATTATTGTCCGCCTTTGTAAAGGAAAAGTGGATAAACATTCCGGAGGATGCTGATAACCAGCATATTCATATTATTCCGGCTATGGATGATGAGGGAGCTATGTGGCAAACTGACCCGGCTGCCGGTCCGGTAAGCCACGTTCACACTATTCCTCAGTGGAAGACTAAATTAGCCCTCCCAAAAATTAAGTTATGGCGCGGGCTAAAGGTTGGAGATGCTGTGAGAATGATTCGTTTACAAAATGGGCAGCTATATTATGTAATTGAAAGAGTGGAGGGTATTACAAATGATGCCTAGTGTTGATAGTTCATTAGACCAAAATGCAAGCACGCAAGAACAGCGGCCCTCATTAACTTGGCAAATAGACCTTCAAAGCGGTCGTATAAAGGGGAAGATTGACGGCGTAAAAGCAATTTATCAGGCCGTAGAAAAAATCCTTTTAACAGAAAGATACGCCTATCGCATTTATAGTTGGAATTATGGGTGCGAGTTATTATTTTATATTGGTAAAGATACCGATTTTGTTATGGCAGATGCCGAACGGGCTATTACTGACGCCCTCACTCAGGATGACAGAATAAGCGGGATTGAAAATTTTAAAGCCGTATTAGTAGATAAGGAATCAGTTTTAGTGACTTTTACGGTGATAAGTGTTGCCGGAAAATTTGATTACAAAAAGGAGATTTCAGTATTATGAGCCAGAGCAGTGATACCAGTTTTGCTGATTATTTAAATGTATATACTTTTGAATATATTTTAGATAGGATGCTTTCTCAAGTTCCGGATTCTTTAGATAAGAGAGAGGGTTCTATTATATGGGATGCCCTTGCCCCGGCGGCGGCTGAGTTGGCTAAAATGTATATTGAATTAAAAAGCATTTTAATCAATACCTACCCGTCAACTGCGGTCGGGCAGTATCTTGATTTAAGAGTTCAAGAAAGAGGGATAAGCAGATACGAGGCAACCTATGCGGTAAAGCTTGGAACTTTTACTGATACAAACGGTAATCCAGCAGAAATTCCAATAGGTTCAAGATTTTCCAGCGTTAGTGATACCGCCCCATTAAATTATGTGGTAACCGCCGCGTATGAGGTAGATGGAATTGTGCAAGCCGGTAAGTACCGTCTAACTTGTGAAGAAGCCGGTACGGCTGGAAATAGTTATATTGGAAACTTATTACCTATTTCAAACGTAACAGAATTACAATCCGCTCTGCTTAGCGAGTTGCTTATTCCGGCGCGGGATAAAGAAACGGATGATGAACTTTACGACCGTTATTTAGAAAAAATTAGCGCTACGGCATTCGGCGGAAGTGTGACCCAATATCGGGATTGGATTTTAGGAATTTCCGGGGTAGGCGCAGTACAGGTTTATCCTACTTGGAACGGCGGAGGGACTGTAAAATGTTCTATTATAGGGGCCGATTTTGGGGTAGCTAGTCAAGATTTAATTGATACGGTGCAAACTGCTATTGACCCTATATTAAATCACGGGGAGGGAATTGGTCAAGCACCGATAGGGCATAGCGTAACAGTGACCACCGCTACTGAAACCCCCGTTAATATATCCATTGACGCTACCTTGGAAGCCGGTTATACGGAAGAACAAATCAAAGCGATTATAGAGCCGATTTTAAGCGATTATTTGCTATCCTTGCGCAAGCAATGGGGCAATAATACGGAGCTAAATAATTATTCTTTAAGTTTATTTAGAGCTAACTTAATCGGCATTTTAATTGTTATACCGCAAATTTTAAATATCACCGAAATAAGATTAAATGGTGCGGATGCAGATTTATTTTTTACAGAAACGGCACAACTACAAGAACTGCCGGTTTTGGGGACGGTGACGGTAAATGCCCAATAAAATCAGCCAACATCAGCCAACTTACGAGCGCGGGGTTTATGAGTTTCAAGAAATCGCTAGAGTAGAAGATGGCGAGCTAAATCTTGTGCGCCTTCAAAAAGATAAAATTTTGGCGAATCAGTTTGTTTTAACCGCTGACGAAGATGGAATTGCGATGTTTGAAAAAATTTACGGCCTTGTTCCTCAGGCAACAGATACTATACAATTCCGCCGTGAAAGAATTTTAAACCGTATGCAGTTGCAGCCACCCTATACTGAAAGATTTTTAAGGGCGCAACTAGATAGATTATTAGGAGCCGGAACTTATACTTTAGTGGTTGACTATGCCGACTATATTATTTATATAAATTATAGTACCGAAAATGAAGGAATTGCAAAAGAGGTGCAGTTAGTCATCAATAAAGTTAAGCCGGCAAATATGGCTTTTGTTACAGAGCCGTTACTTGTATATGGGATTTTTGAAAATGAAGTAATTACATCTATCCCCACGATATACTATAAACTGGGAACTAGCTGGATTTTAGGAAAGTATCCGTTTAAGATAAGGGGAGAAGGGGAGGTATTTAAATTGGCAAATGTTAATTCTATCACTAATAATTTATTGAGTGATACCGCTAATTTTGTGATGAATGAAATTAGCAAAGTAGTATTGAATGAAAGCGTGGAAATCAGTAATTTTACGGTGAAACAAGTTTCAAATAATACCGTAGAAATTGAATATGAGGTTACCCCACAGCAAGTAAGTACGATTACGCGATTACAGCTATGCAAAGCGGATGATACTGTTTTGACAGATGTTACGGTATATATCCCTATTTTAGATGAAACCGCAATTAACCATAAAATTCAAGTAAAGGAAGGGGTGTAATAAATGAATAACGTAAATTATGATTCAAAGCAAAACTGGCAACTAAACGAGATTGTAAATCCCGCGGATGTTAATAAATGGGAAAAGGGAATTGCGGATGTAGCGGCACTTGCTAACTATTTAAATAGCACCGATGTTCCTAATCTTGAACAGCTTTTAAATACTTTACAAAGCACTACGGCAAATAAAGATTTATCAAACCTCAGCGAATCGGCTGGTCAAAAACTGATTCCGGTTGGAGCGCTAATGATGGGTCCTGTTCCTACTATGGAAGGATTTTTGCTATGTAATGGGCAAGCCGTATCTCGTACGCGGTATAGCGCATTATATGCTTTATTGGGTACTAGCTTTGGTTCTGGAGATGGTTCTACCACATTTAACGTTCCGGATTATCGCGGATGCTTTTTACGTGGATTAGGTGGTAATAGCGCAGCGGATATGTACACTAAACAACCGCAGGGGTTACCCAATATCACCGGAAAAATTCGTAAGGAAAATAGATTTATTTACAGCGATAAAGACAATTCCGCCACTACCAGTTCTGGAGCTTTGCAAGCCGCTGACTACGAAACCGGCAGTCAGGGGTGTAAAGAGTACGGAAGCGGAGCTGGACAACGCTCTTTTGTTTTAAACGCCGCTTTATCAAATTCAATTTACGGCGCAGCAAACGAAGTACGTCCGGTGAACTTCGCTATAAATTATTTTATTAAATACTAAGGGGAAAAATTATTATGTTAAAATGGGCTAAAATTATTGATGAGAACACAAAGGAAGTTCAATTAGGCGTTGGGGTAAACCCGGAATACTATGCTTCAATTGGGATGACGGAAATGGAAGTTGAAGAAGCATATACGGGGGTTTGGTATGTAAAAGGATATGCCCCGCAAAAACCAGAACCAACTCACGATGAAATCATTAAAGAACAAATCATTCAACTAGAAGCGCAGGTAACTTCTCGCAATATACGCGCCGCTTTGCTTGGTGATTCGTTTGCTGTCAATAAAATAACTGATATTGAAGCACAAATTGAAGAATTAAGAAAACAGCTTATTGAAGCTAATAATCTTTAGAACTTGATTTTTTAAGTAAGGATGTTTATAATTAAAATAAGAGGTGCTTATGCAAATTGATTCATATTTTCTTTACGGCCTTGCCTATGCTTTTTTTATAGTGATAATGGCATTCATTATTGTGGCGGCGGTTGTTTGGCGTAAATTTAAAAACTTTTTACTTGAAGAATTAGATAGTAAATTAGTTGCCCCGTTGCAAACGGAGGTAAATAATCATAAAGAACGGCTTGATAAATACGAAAAACAGCTGGAAGAAATTGAAAGGCGGCAACTGGAAAATCAGCAGGGGACGCAGCAAAAATTTGAAACAATCATACGGGATATTGCCGATTTAAAAGGCCGTTTGGAAGGTATGCTTGGAAAATTTGACCTGTATTTAAAAATGGGGGGCAATTATGGAAAAGAACATTGAACAAGTCCTTACTGAATTTAAAGACCGTTTAAAAACCGCTGAAGAAATGATAAAAAAATTTGATGAGCAAGCGGAAAAACGGTTGGATGCCCGTATGCGGGAAAAAGAGTTAGAGGCCCGTATTTTAGAAGCCAAATTAGCGTGGCGTCCTAAAGATTGGTTTATTTTATCCGGCATTCTTTCCGCTCTAGCCGGGTTTTTAGCGGTGCTCGCTGTTGTGTTGGTTTTAGCTTTTTCGTACGTTCCTTCTACCACAACTACAATGGAAGGGGTGGTACATAAACCGGATATTATTGCCGCTGATGATTCTACCGTAGAAAACAGCGCAAATTTTACTATTCAATAATTGGAGATAAATTATGGCAACCCGTATATCGTCTTATACCTCGGTTGGTAAAATTACTAAAACAACTGGTGGATATTTTAGCGCCACCCGCCTCGTCCAAAATGTGCGTTCTTTTATGAATGCTGTTAAGAAGGCATAGGATGAAATTTGACCGCAAAACCGCCAAACAGTTATTCTTAAAACTTACTCCTCCTCAGCAGGACGAGATTCTTGTTTTATGCGGTTTTGATGAACTTACCCTAAAAAGCATTACCCTCAAACATTTTCAAAATTGGACTTATCAAGAAGTAATTGAAATTTTATATAACGTAAAAAGAAGTGATATAAATTTTGATAATTACGAGGATAAGTATAAACGGCTAAAGCGAAAAGCATTTTCCCGTATGGCCGAAGTTTTTAATATCTACCAAAATGATAAGTATTCCTCCCTTTACGTGATGTTATTTAGTCCGGGCCGTCAACCCTAATGGACGCCCCTAAATAACCCGTAATCCGCCCTCATAACTGGGGGCGGATTTTTTATTTAATATGGGCATAAGGAGATACTTATGTACAACCAAAATCAAGCACTACAAAACATAATGTATTGCACCGTTGAAGATAACACTATTCTTCAATGCAATTACGGGCAACCATTTAAGAAAATAGGCGTTACTATGGAAAAATATAATGACGCGCTAAAGCTGATAAATGAGTACCGCAATAAGTTGATTGAGCTAGGTGTGATTGAAAAAGAAAAAACGCCGGAAGAATTGCAAAAGGAAACTAACGCCCTTTTGCTTAAACTTAATGAACGTATGAATAGTATGGAGGAGCAATTAAATGAATATAAAAAATCTGGTACAAATCGCGAGCAACTTTCTGCCCCCACAAAAGAAAGCCCAACTACAAACGGCGCTTTCCAGAGCAGAGCAAGCGCTAGGAAACCGTCCAGTGAACTCGCTGGCGGACGCGAAAAAGATTTTAAATGAGTTTGGAGTGCAAAAAGACTTCCTGATGAAGTTACGGGGTATGGCAAGCAACCCGATTGCGGCCACCCTTTGTAAAATGGGCGGAATTGATAAAAACGCCCTTTTAAGAGATTTAGATAGTCTTCAAGGGGGTAACCTACCCTCTCAACAAAATGCGCCTATAAACGACGATTTGAGCCGTTTCCGGGCGGAATTAGATAGACTGTCTAAAAAATAATTAAGGAGAAAAATAAGATGGAAGAAACTAAAAGTGGAATCGGTTGGTGGGGGATTGTAATCCTCATCTTCTTACTGTTCTTGTTTATGAGCGGGAACGGTTTTGGCGGTGGCTTTTTAGGCAATCGCTTCGGGTTCGGTAACGGGCTCGGCTGGGGCAATGGATTCGGGCCTTTTGGCTATGATTCTATTGGCGGAGGTTTTGGGTTCCAAAACTACCGGGCGACGTGCGATGCAGAGAAAACGGAAATGATGAATTTCGCGGATACTCAACATCAAATCGCTACCACGTCTGCGGCTATTCAGGCCTCTATCTACGCCGACGGTAACGCTACCCGTGCGATGATTAACGAAAAGACGATTCAAGAATTGCGTGACCGCTTGAATGATTCTCAGCGTGATAATTTGGTTTTACAAAACCAATTATTCGTGAAAGATTCTATCGCCCCGATTACGGCTCAGCTTACGGCTATTCAAAATAATATGCTTGTAAGACCGAACGTGACCGGAGTTGGCGCTGTTTGCCCGAACGCTGGCATTGTTAATGGATTAGGCATTAACGGCGGCGGTTGTGGTTGTGGCGGAAGCGTAATTGCTTAATCGTAAGGGGGAGTAACCCTCCCCCTATTTTAAATTAAGGAGATTGTTAATTATGATATGCTCTTGTAAAAGAATGGTATCCACCGGAATCGCGTTGGCGGGTGGGGCTTTACAAATTACTATTCCGTCAGCTACGTTTATAAATGGAGAATGCTTGGGGCTTTATTTAGCTCAATCTATTCCCAATGATGGAACGGCAGTACCCGTTCAAATTTTAATGAACGGAACTGCTTATCCGCTTGAAAAACCCTGCGGAAACTATGTAATGAGCGACCAGTTAAGAACGCAGAGAATTTATTGCTTACGCTGCGGAACTAACCCCGCTCATTTCACAGTTCGGCGGGCTTATTCACTTTGTGGAACTTCGTTTGTTCCGCCGCAACTAAACCCGGACGCCCCGGAAGCAACAACTCAATCCTCTGGTAATTAGGAGGATTTATGTTTAAAGGATTACTTGGGTTTTTAGTTGGCGGCCTTGTATTTACCGAGCAGGGAAACAAGCTATGCAAACTTTACTTTAAAGAGTTAAAGAAAGAGGTAGATGCTTTATTTAAAACGGAGAAGAAAAATGGCAGAACAAAAGAGCTTTAAAGAATTGCTCGCCCATATTGTAGAATATGGCAAAAACGAGCAGATGGAAGAATTGGCCGATGTGTTTGAAAACATAATGGAAATGCTAAAAATGAATCATCCGGAAATGTATGATAAATACTATAAACAAGTGGAGGAGATTATGGGTTCCGACCATTTAACGGAAGAGGAAGCGAAACACTATGTGATGAACTTAACACATAAAGACGGCACTAAAGGCGAGTATTTCACTATGGAAAGAGTGGAAGACTTGATGCGTAGAAATCCTGAGCTAGCAAAGTATGATAAAAATGATGTGTATTACGTTATCAATATGCTACATAGCGATTTCTATAAGCCAAAATGGGACGTAGATACCTACGTAATGTTTACGGCAATGTGGATGGATGACCCGGACGGCTGCGCTGATAAAGCAAAGCGTCACGCTATGATATTTCATCCGTAGTTGTAATTAAAATTAAAATGTGTTATAATAGGGGATATCAAGCGATATTCCCTATTTTTTGGAGGGTTATGAAACACGCACGCGCAGTAGCAGAACGCTATATTAAAAAACACGAAGGCGAAGTTCTAAAACCTTATACCGATTCACGGGGAATCCTAACTATTGGTATCGGGCATAATTTAGAGCAAGGTATTTCCGCTGAAGCTAGCAAATTTATTTTTAATCAGGATATAGATAAGGCAGAAAACCTTTTAAAAGAAAAATGCCCTATTTTTACTCATTTAGACGCTAATAGACAAATCGTTTTACTTGACCTTTGTTTTAATTTAGGCATCAATGGTTTGCTATGCTTTAAAAAGATGCTTGCCGCACTTGAAAAAAGAGATTACAAATTAGCGGCTAAAGAATTGATGGATAGCCGGTATGCAAAACAAGTTCCTAATCGGGCAAAGGAAAATCGGGATGTTTTAATTACTGGAATTTTAAAATGATTTCAATTTTAGAAAAAGCTATTCGCTATTACGGACGCCAGCATCAGCAAACTAAGGCGGTTGAAGAGTTAGCAGAATTACAAACAGCTATTTTAAAATCTTTAGATGGCCGCTGCGATATGAAAAATATCGTTGAAGAAATTGCGGATGTAGAAATAATGCTGGTACAATTAAAAAAGATGTTTTTGATTAAACCGGAAGAGTTGGATTTAATTAAAGCCGAAAAGATTTTGCGCCTTAAACGTAGGATGGAATTAGAAAAAGGATTACAAGACTAGGAGGAAGTATGGAACAAGCGATTATGTATGTAATCAACTTGCTTATCGGCCTAGCTGATAAATATCAGTGGTTGTCAATTACGCTGATGGTTATTGGTGGGCTTTATGTGTTTTTAACTGCTATTCGGGGCTTCTTGACTGGTTTAGTTAAAATCACTAAAACGCAAACAGATGATAAAATAGTAGGAACTATTTTTGCCGTAATGGATAAATTTTCCTACGGTTTCGGCGCACTTGCCGAATACTACGAAAAAAAGAAATCTCCGGAAAGTAAGGTTAAATAGATGGACTTTGCCGGGGAGATTATCAAGGGCAGTTTGTTTTTAATGGGCGGGCTCGCTATTATAGCGGGCTCTGCCTTTTTGTTATTAAAACACGGGCGCGCCCTTGAAAGAGTAGATAATGCAAAGCAAAGTGACAAAGAATATGAAAGGATGCAAAAAATTCATACGGCTAATTCTGCTATGTCTGCTTCTCAGCGGCTTGACTGGTTGCGCCGGCAACAAAAAAAGTAATTGCCCGATATGTATGTATCGGTTTGATTTAGGCGATTTTGAAAAATTAAACGCCCAAAATCAAGTATTTATAATGGACTTTATTGATTATTGCGAGGCAAAAAAATGACGGCACAAGAAAGACAAGTAAAAGAACAACAATTAAAAGAACTTAAAGAAGAAATGAAGGACGTTCACGGGCCTAAATGTGAAGTATATTCCCGCGTAGTTGGTTACTTGCGCCCGGTGCAGGGATGGAATAAAGGTAAAAAAGAAGAGTTTACATTACGTAAAAATATGAAAATTGAAAATCCAAAACATCCTTGTGAATGCTGCTAGGCATTCTGGCAAACCCAAACACCCACAGCCCCCCTGTACCCTTCAGGGGGGTGGTTTTTTCTTGATTTTCCTTAATTTATTTAGTATAATAAAGTAAATATGAAAATTGAAATTGTTATAAAAGCAGGAAAAAAATTAGTTGGTGAGTCCGCATTTATCAGTTTTGCTTATGATAAAGTGCTGGTATCTTTTATGGCAATGTTTAATGAAAGGCACTATCACCCAAAAGAAAAAATATGGGAAATCCCTAGTACCGATTTAATTACTTTTATAAAAGCTAACCGTAAAGGAAATTCTTTCCATATCCAATATCAAAAGGACGGCGCGGTAAAAAAACAAGAATTAAGGGCGATTCCGGCGCATTATAGTTGGAAATTAAAACCATTTAAGCACCAGATTGAAGCCGTAAGGTTTGCTTTAACTAATCCCCGTTACTTACTGGCAGATGAGCAGGGGCTAGGCAAAACAAAATCTTGTATTGATGCTGAAACCATTAGAGTGATGGAAGGTGGAAGAGGTAAATGTTTAATCCTTTGCGGGGTAAACGGTTCAAAATGGAACTGGAAAAAAGAAGTTAAGAATAATTCCTATTTAAGTGCTAGAGTTCTTGGGCAATTAACCCGTAAGAACGGCGAAGAATATGTAGGAAGAACTATTGATAAAGTTGCAGATTTATGGAACGCCCACGAACATTTTTTAATTACGAATATGGAATCTTTGCGTAGCGAGGAGTTTTTAACCGCATTGCAAAGGGAATTAAAGGTTGGAAAAATTGGCTCAATTATTTTTGACGAAATCCACCGCTGCGGTAATCCACAAAGCCAGCAGGGCAAAGGTCTTTTAAGTTTAAGCGCCCCGAATATGGTTGCTATAAGTGGAACTCCAATTTTAAATCACCCAATTGACGCATTTGCCGTTCTTAAATGGTTGGGTAAAGAAACCCACAGTATGACCGCTTTTAAAAAGCATTATTGTATTATGGGCGGTTTTGGGGGTAACGAAATTCTTGGTTATAAAAATATGGCCGAGTTAAGAAACCGTATTAAAGAAATTGAACTTCGCCGATTAAAAGTTGATTGTTTAGACCTTCCGCCAAAAATACATAGTGATGAGTTTTTAGAAATGGGCGCGAAACAACGCTTAATTTATCAAGAAATTTTAACCGAGCTACGGGCAAATATAGATAAAATTAAAATGAGTCCAAACCCCCTAACTCAAATGCTTAGGTTGCGACAGGCGACTTCTTATACTGGAATTTTAAGCACCAGCATTTTAGAGAGTATTAAGTTTGACCGGGCGGAGCAAATAGTGGAAGAAATCGCCGAAACCGGGGGTAAATGCCTTATTTTTTCAAACTGGGTAGAGGTACTGCGCCCGCTTACAGAAAGGTTGGCACGGTTTAATCCCGCTATAATGACCGGGGAAACTAAAAAAGATGTAGAAGCGCAAAAGTCTAAATTTCAAAATGATAAATCTTGTAAGCTATGTATCGGCACGATTGGTTTTATGGGAACTTCCCACACGCTAACCGCTGCTAATACGGTCATATTTTTAGATGAACCTTGGAACAAAGGTACTAAAGAGCAAGCAGAGGACCGTGCTTACCGTATAGGTACGCGTGGAACTGTAAATATCATTACTTTAAGATGTAAGGGTACTATTGATGAAAAAATAGCGCGCTTATTAGAGACTAAGGGTATGTACGCCGATTTTTTGGTGGATGGAATAAAAGCTACCGGAAATCGTGGCGACCTTGTAGAATTTTTATTAAGTTAGGAGAATAAGTATGAAAGCAAATGATAAATTATCAATTGCTCAAGTTGCTAGACTGTTGGAAGTAACCGAACAAACGGTGAAAAATTGGATACTATGGTTTGAAAAAACTGGTGGGGTAACCGGAAAAGAATTTCCAAAACCAATACTCGTTCAAGCTGGTAGCCGTTGCCGTCGGTATTATCTTAAACAGGATATCAAGTTATTTAAAAAATTTAAATTACAAAGGTCTAAGCGCTGGGGCTTAATGGCCGATTTTAACGCGCAGAGATGCTGGGGTGCTTATGGGAAAGATTTGCTAGAACGCAAAAAGAGAGGACTAAAATATGCAAGAAAACACAAAGCAGCAAAACAAGACAGAAACGCTTGATGAATTAGTGCCGTTATATTATGATGCTAATACTCAAGCAAAGCACTTTAAAGAAAGTGCCGCCGCCCTTGGAGAACAAATTAAGGGTATTTGTTTATCTAGCGGCGACTTGAAAGGGGAACTTGGGCAGTACAAATACTCGGTTATTAAACAGGTTCGGCAAACCCTTGATGATGAGGTATTGCTTGAATGTGTAAAAAAACTGCCTAAAAAAGTATCCGCCGGGCTCATTAAGGTTAAGGAATACGTTGACCCCGCTGCCCTTGAAAAAGCCGTATTTTTAGGTTTAGTAAAACCGCAAGATATTGCAGCAGCTCAAATCAATAAAGAGGTAGTTGCCCTGCGGGTTACTAAAACAAAATGATATATAAATCAAAAGCGATAAACCGTACTATCCGCGCGGAGGTTTCGTTAACTTTGCCGGTAAATAATCGGTATTATAAATTCACTATTTCGCTAGAACGGGATTTGCCAGAAAAAGGAGCAAATCTTAAAAATGAATTAGATTTTTTATGGGAGGATAGCAAGGAGCAAATAAATAATCAGGTAAAAGATTTATGCAAAACCCTTGACCTTGATTATAAAAAGTTAGTATAATAATACAGAAGGAACCGGACTTGCCACCGGATGATGCATACCCGAAGTTAGAAAATTTTTCTTGAGCGTGGATTTTGGCCCCTCGCTAAGATAACGTCCCCCTAGACCTCGGGTATGCTGGCAAGCAACAAAAGTGTCTAGGGGGCTATTTTTTGGAGTTTTTATGATTAACGAAAATTATTATGTGGTGCTTGGGTGGATGGTAAACGAATTAAAATTAAAAGGGAATGAAAAGGATGCTTACGCGGTGATTTATGGGCTGACTCAAAATGGAGAACGGCAGGCCCGCGTTTCTTTGGATTATTTATCTAAAGCCCTTGGATGTGATAAAAAAACAGTTCAGCGCGTTTTACTTAATTTGATTAAAAAAGGTCTAATTTCCAAAAAATTGGTACAGTTAAACGGGCAGGTTTGCAACGAATATCTTTGTAACCCCGTTTTTAGCGGTTTGTATAGGGATATGGGCAAAATGCCCACTATGGGCAAAATGCCCTCCAATAACCTATATACTACAAATAATAGTATTAAAGATAATGGAACTAAACAATATAGCCCTAATAATGCTAATAGTAGGGGATTAAGCCCTATACAGTATAGTCCTAATGGGGAAATAGAAAAAAAGCGCGCGGGTAATCGGGTTTTAATTAGCCCAAAAACGCGCAAAATCGGGGTTAAATGCGATTTTAATGCTCCGGATGGGGTTAGGGTACTATTAACCCAATTAGAAGGCGGAGAAGCGATTTTAAGCGCTTTTAATGGTTTTACGGATAATTGTAAGCAATTAGGAATGATTCCTACTAAGATGTGGTATCGCGCGCAAATTGATATTTTAAACGCTATTGAAGACAGCGATGATAAATTAGAAGTAATAAGAAAGACCATTGAAAACGGCTGGAAGAATTTGCGCTTTATAGCGGAAAGGATGTTTGGAAAAGATTTAGTAGTAAAAACAAAAGTTGGAGGAAAGAAAAGTGAACGGAAAACAAAAACTTACTAATCTCTCCGGAGATGCAATTCGCGTATATCAGCATTTACGCAGAGGTCAAAAAAATGCGACTAGCCGCTCTTTTTTGACTCGGGTAACTGGATTGGAAGACCGCCGCATACGTCGTGCGGTGGCAGAGTTACGCTCAAAGGGTTACCCTGTTTGTAGCATAGCTGCTCATCCCGGTGGTTATTGGTTGAGTAATGATGCCGATGAATTAAAAGAATTTATAGTGCAATTAGAAATTCAGCGGGATTATTTTGGTAAAGCAATTAAACGGCTTCGGCAGCGGTTGCAGGAAGTAGAAAATGGAAAAGTGCGCTTTTAAAGAAGTATGTACTAAAAGCCCGTGTGACGGGGAGTCCTGTATTCGGTTTTTGGAATATCATAAGCTATTGGAACTTTCTAAAATTCCAAAAGCATATATTCCATACAAAGAATTACAGGCCCCCGCCAGCGATTGGGATGCTTACGACCAGCTGCGCGAGATACAAGACGATATTTTAAATTTCGTGAAGTCCGGCAAAAGTATTTACTTATGGTCAAAGCAATGCGGTAATGCAAAGACCACTTGGGTCATTAAATTGATGAAGGCGTATTTTGGTAAAATATGGGCCGGAAACGCTTTTCGCCTACGGGGTTATTTCATACACGTGCCGACCTTTTTGCAACGCTTAAAAGATAATATAAGCGAAAAGAACGATATTTTAGAAGTTAAAGAAGCAATACGCTCGGCAGATTTGGTTGTATGGGATGACCTAGCAGTTAAGGCAGTCAGCGAATTTGAATTAGAGGTGCTTTTATCTTTAGTTGATGAAAGAATTTCTAATGCTAAATCTAATTTTGTAACCGGAAATTCAAGCCGTCAGGTAATGGAGTCAATGCTTGGAAAGCGCATTACTTCCCGTATATTTGATTCAACCGTGATTGAATTTAAGGGCAAAGATATGAGAGGAAAATGATATGGTTGATTTGCAAATTTTAAATCGGGTACTTGAAGAAAATTCTTTGCGCTTGGTAACCGATAATAATTTAACCGAAGCTCATTTTGCAGCATATAGTGATGAATTTGATTTTATTAAAAATCATTTTGACAAATATGGTAAAGCTCCTGACCGCGCTACTATGGCAGCAAAATTTCCGGAGTTTGAATTTATTAAGTGCAGTGAGCCGGATGATTATTTAATTAAAACAATACAGGAAGAGCACCTTTATTTTGAAGCCGTACCAGTTATTCAAAAAGCTGCTAGTTTATTAAAGACGGATAGTATGGAAGCTGTTAAATATATACGGGCAGAATTGCAACGGCTTGAAAAGAATATAAGTATTGGCGGGTATGATATTATAGCTAATAGCGCAGACCGTTTAAAAGAAATACAACGGCGGCAGGAAAAGCAATACTTCGTTCCAACCGGGTTTGATGAACTGGATAGACTTTTGTTTGGATGGAAAAGCGGGGAAGAATTAGTTACGTGGTTGGGCCGTACAAATGAGGGTAAATCGTGGGTTGTTGAAAAATGTTTAGAGGGTTGTTGGTCGCAGGGATACCCGGTTGGCCTTTATAGCGGGGAGATGAGCCGCACAAGCGTTGCATTTCGCTTTGACGCCCTACATAGAAATTTTAGTAATTCTCTTTTAAGCGCAGGCAGGGTAAACGAAGCTCAGTATAAAGATTATTTAGATTTATTGCGTAAAAATCCAACCCCGTTTTTTGTAATAACCCCGAAAGACTTGGGAGGGCCGGCAACAGTATCACAACTACGTGATTTTGCTGAAAGAAATGGTATTAAGGTTTTAGGGGTTGACCAATACTCACTAATGCGAGATGAGAGAGCCCGAAAGGGTCAGCAAACTCGCCTAGATTATGCCCACATTAGCGAAGATTTATTTTTATTAAGTGACCGCTTAAAGATTCCGGTAATTGCAGCAGCACAAGCAAACCGCGCGGCGGTGGCAAAGGGGGAAGACGATAAGGTTGGAGCCCCTAAGATTGAACATTTAGCAGAAAGCGACGCGGTTGCACAAAACTCAAGCAAGGTCATTTCAATTAAAAACAGTGATGGAATTTTAGAAATGAATGTTTTGAAAAATAGGGATGGCGCAAAGGGTTTCACGCTTACTTACCGTTGGGATATTGACTCCGGAGAGTTTACATATATTCCCAACAGCGAGAGTGACGAAGCTGGCGTGGAAAGAGCGCGTAGGGAATTTAAAGATAAGGCGGACCGCTTTTAATGCTTAAAATAGGTAATCGTTATTTAATGACTAGCGTTCCGGATGTAATAACTACGCTACGGGCGCAATTAGCGGCTAGTGGGGTTAAGTTATTTTCCACAATTCGTAATTCTGGAACGAATATACAGGTCACTTGCCCGTTTCATAATGGCGGGCAAGAACGCCGGCCGTCTTGCGGGATTACTTGTGTGGATAAAGATGTTCCGGCCGGGACGGTGCATTGTTTTACTTGCGGCTGGAGTGGTAGTTTGCAAATGATGATTTCGCAAGTTATGGGATATGACGATTCCGGAATAATGGGAACGCGTTGGTTGGTTAAAACTTTTGCTGCGGTGCAAGTGGAAGAACGCCCCGATTTAAAAATAGATGTTAAACGGCGCGAGGATAAAGTGGAAAGCAGTAATAATTTTATAAGTGAAGAAGAACTTGATTCGTACCGCTACTATCACCCTTATTTAGAAAAGCGCGGACTTACTGAAGAATTATGCGATAAATTTGATGTCGGCTATGACCAAAAGACTGATACAATTACAATGCCCGTTCGGGATGAAAATGGAAATTGTTTATTTGTTGCCCGAAGAAGTGTAAAGTCAAAATTTTTTAATTATCCCAAAGAAGTTGAAAAACCTGTTTACGGTCTTTATGAAATTGATGCCTATCATTTAAAAGAGATTTTGGTTTGCGAAAGTATTTTCAATGCTATGACCGCTTATAAGTATGGACGGCCTGCGGTGGCCCTACTTGGGACAGGGGATGAAATTCAATATAGAAAATTACTTTCTTTGCCCTGCCGAAAATATGTTTTAGCATTAGACCCGGATGAAGCTGGGGAAAAAGGTTGCCGGCGATTTATTAAATTTTTTAGCGGGAAGAAAATTATCACTAGACTAAAATTCCCCGCCGGAAAAGACGTGAACGATTTAACCTTTGAAGAGTTTAAAAAATGCCCCGAAAATTTTTGTTGACTTTTTAAAATTTATTTACTATAATAAAATTAAGGAAGTAGAAATAAAACAAAAAATAAAAATGGAGGAACAGTAAATGATAAAGTGGGAAGAGTTTGATTTACCCGGAATAGTAAACGGGGAAGAAGTTGAAAGCGTGGCCGATTGGTTTGCCGAGAATAGCGGTTTTGTTGGTGGCGTAGATATCACTATTCCAGAGCAAGTTCAAACACGGTATCGCGTTTGTGTTAAAAAAGATATGGTGGCTCACCCGGTTTTAACTAATGAGGAACCAATGCCACAAACTCAAATGATTGGAATTAAAGCCGGAGTGTTTGCGGGTTATTACATAATGGATTTATGCTGCGAAGATGACCCAAAAATTAGATGGCGCGGTAAAGTACCAAAACATTTAATTTTAGAGATGGAAGAAATATGAACCTTTTTAAACCAAAAGTAAACGAAGAAAAGGAAAAAACAATCTCTTTAATACGCCGGCGACGTAGGCAAATTTTAGTTCATTCTTGCCTATATTACAAGATGGATACAAATATAATCACGGATGAAGAATTTGACCGTTGGTGTAGGGAGTTAAGAGATTTACATAAAAAGTATCCGCAGTATATGAAAATAGGTTGTTATGATGAGGCATTTGCAAAGTGGGGCGGTTTTAGCGGATACGATTTACCAACTGGAGACCCCGATATTTTAAGGGTAGCAAATCGGTTATTACGCGCTAAGCAGGAAATGGAGAGGATGGACAATGAATACAAGAAAATTTGCAAAGCGTCAGGAGCAAAGTCTTGCCCGGTTATTGAACGCTAAACGGCAGGCAAACAGCGGGGCGACCCCATTTGCAAAGGGCGATGTCAAAACTAGGGGCATTTTAATTGAATGTAAAACTTGCGTAAGGGATAAAAAGTCTTTTGCAATTAAAAAAGAGTGGCTTGAAAAGAATAAAGAGGAAGCGTTTTCAATGGGAAGAGATTACGCGGTTTTGGCTTTTAATTTTGGGCCGGGTCAAAAAAATTATTATATTTTAGATGAGCAAACCTTTTTAGAGGTTCGTGGGAGTTTGGAAAATGCTAGATAAAGAACAAAAAGCGGCAGTTGAAGCGCAGGAGAAAAATGTTATTGTTGTTGCTGGGGCTGGCTCTGGAAAGACTCGGGTTATTACCGAGCGCTTAAAATACCTATTGAATAAAGGGGTAAAGCCGTCAAACATTGTTTGTATCACTTTTACAAATATGGCAGCGGAAGAAATGGCCGAGCGCTTAGAGGGCGTGCCCGGTATTGGCGACGCCTTTATTGGAACGATTCATAGTTTTGCCAATCAGGTTTTAAAAGCAAGCAATGACGAAAGTAATTTTGAAATTTTTAATGAAACGCATAATGTTAATTTTCATAAATATCTAATTAACCGCTATTGCAAGAGATTAACTTTTGATAGGTGGATGGAATATGAGGATTTGCGCAAAGCGGTTGAAATTGGAAAAGCCGCTCCGGATGAATTAGTAAACTTTTTAAGGCCTAGTGAAAATGCGGAACTTTGCTTAATTCATCGTAAGCAACTTGATATTCCGGCTGATGATGATTACCCGAAAAGCATTGACGGTTTATGCCGGGCAAGAAATATCATCACCTTTGATGAATTGCTTATTAAGGCCACCGCTTATTTTAATTCACGCAATATATATCCCGAGTATGTTTTGGTGGATGAATTGCAGGACGTGGGCTCTCTTGAATATGGCTTTATTCGGGCTTTAAATGCGCAAAATTATTTTTTCGTAGGGGATGACTGGCAGGCGATTTACGGCTTTAAAGGGGGCAATGTAGAGATATTTAAAAGTCTTGTAAAGGATAAGGGGTGGAAGGTTTACTGGTTAAATAATAATTATCGCAATTCACGGGCCGTTTTGGCGGTTGCAGATAGGGTTATTTCTCAGGTATGGGATAAACTTGGGAAGAATATCAAGCGCTGTAATAAGAGCGATGGATTTTTAGAAATTGGAACGCGTGCTTCTCTTGCTTCCGTTTTTGCCGCATTATCAAAGGAAGAGCAAGATTGGAGTGATTGGTTTTTCTTGGTACGCACTAACCAGCAAATTTTTGAAGTATTGGACTTATGCAAAAAATATCATATCCCTTGTATTCCATTAAAAAGAGAGGGTATGTCCTTGCAGGCGCTGCGCGGGGTATTAAAATCAAATGTTGTTAAATTATTGACCGTTCACGCCAGTAAGGGGCTTGAAGCAAAAAATGTTCTTTTGTACGGGCCTTTTCCGGTTGAGCAGCCGCCCTATTTAAAGAACGAAGAAGAAAGAAAGGTGATGTATGTAGGCATAACTCGGGCAAAGGAAAATTTAATTATTCTAAATTAAGTTTAACTCAGCAACGAGGGCAAGGGAGTGCTAACTCCATTATGACACTTCCTTTTTGAGCGTCCGCCGGCATAGACCGCAAGAACCCGAAAAGCCGGCACAATTTAAATAAAGAATAGGAGGAAGTAAATGCAGTTTAGAGAACATAAAAATATAATCCCGATTTGTTTGTGGGATAGCGACCCGCAGAGGTTAGCGACTAAGGTGGCAATTTTATCTAAAAATTTTCCACTAATTGACTTGCAATACAGCAGTCATTGCAAAGGCGAAGAGCCGTGTTTTAGTGTATTTGTTTTGGTACAGCTAACCGAAAAACAAATGAAAATGAGTGATGATGAACTTCAAAAAGAGTTCAATAAATAGGAGCATTTATGGCAAAAACTTTAGCGGTATTATATAGACCGAAAACCTTTGAAGACGTAACCGAGCAGAAAAATGTCATTGGCATTTTAAAAAATCAGCTAGAATTAAATGAGTGTAAAAATGCTTATTTATTTTGTGGCGGTGCTGGAACAGGCAAAACAACGTGCGCCCGTATTTTTGCAAACGAATTAAACAAAGGGGCGGGAGTACCGATTGAAATTGACGCCGCCAGCAATAACGGGGTAGAAAATGTACGCTCTATTATTGAGCAGGCGAAATTTTTGCCGCTGGATGGGCAATATAGAATTTACATTATTGACGAATGTCATATGATGAGCATAGGCGCGTGGAATGCTATGCTTAAATTATTGGAAGAACCGCCGGCCCGAACTATTTTTATTTTTTGTACCACTGACCCACAAAAAATTCCGGCTACTATTTTATCCCGCGTTCAGCGGTATGATTTCAACCGAATTAGTGCTTCTGGAATTGTGGCCCGCTTGGAATATATTTGCAAGCAGGAGGGGTTGAAAGCAGATAAGGCGGCTCTTGAGTTTATAGCACGCATTGCTCAGGGTGGTATGCGGGATGCTATTTCTTTAATGGACAAATGTTTTTCGTATAAGAAAGAATTGACCGTAAATAATATCAGCGAGGCGCTAGGGGTGGTTTCTTATACAACCTTAGTATCAATGCTGAATTTTTTAGTTGGGAAAAATACAAAGGCCCTTTTAGACAAGCTAACCGAAATTTATAATAGCGGGATGGATATTAAGCAGTTTGTCCGTAGCTTTGTGGTGTTTTTGATTGATATAAGTATTTATCAAGTTACTGGAAAATTGGATTACGGCAGAATCCCTAATCATTATCAAGATTTGATTGATAGCATTGATTTAAATGATTATGATACTTTAGGTTTATTGGATGCGGCTATGGTTTTGCAGCAAAGCATTTCAAGAGACCCGGAACCGTTAGCTTTAACTCAAGCATTTTTTATTAAATACTCCGGGGGCATTAAATGATTGGGCAGGATAAATTAAAAGACCTTTGCGCTTCGTGGGCAAAAGAACCCGCTACAATTCCGGCGCTTATTGTTTTAGCTGGGCGGTGGGGAAGTGGTAAAAAGACTGCGGTTGAATATATCCGGAAGAATGTTCCTAATGATGGAATGTTTCGGGTTGAAAATAATAGCGTTGCGGCAGTTCGTGAAGTGATTGATAAAAGTTATGCACTTGGAGGTCGTGTATTTTACGTCTTTCAAGATTGTGATGCTATGCGCCCGCAAGCAAGAAATGCTATGTTAAAAGTTATGGAAGAGCCACCTAAAAACGCTCATTTTATTTTAACCGTTCAAAATTTAACAAATGTCCTTCCAACAATTAGGTCGCGGGCTTTCGTTTATGAAATGCAACCTTACAGCATAGGGGAATTACGCGAGTATATTTCCGGGCTTAGGGAAGAGGAACAAAAATTTTTAAAAGATATTCCCCGAGCATTTTTATCTACGTTAGGGGACGCGGCGGCGATTGTAGAAATGAAGGAGCAATGGAAAGACCTTTACGATTATGCTAATTCTGTAGTTGATTACGTGGGGGAGGCAACGCAAGCCAATACACTAAAAATTGGAACGCGGCTTGATATAAAGGGCGAGGATAATACAAAATTCAACCTTATTCGCTTTTTATGGGTATTGCATATATCTTTATTCCTAAAGTTTGATAAAACGCGGCAGGGGCGCTATTTTGAAGCACTAAAGCGCAGTTCTAAAGCGTGGGCAGAATTAGATATTTTTGCCGTTAATAAACAAAACGTGATAGATACCCTATTACTTGACCTTAGAGATATTTTAAGGGAGGAAAAATGAACATTTTAGAGCTGAGAAATTTAATACTAAAAAAAGAGCTTCCCGGTTTACTCATTTTAACCGGGGAGGAAGCGGGCATACAAGATGTATATATACATCAAATAATTGAGCAAAAAGGGGGTAAATTTAAGAGTTTTGATAGTCTCTCGGCTCTTTGGGCCTATCGCCTGAATGCCCGCATAGGGGCGGCGGCTGTTTTAATTGTACGAAACGATGATAAAATTTTGGATGATGAAAAAGCTTGGGCGTGTTTAAATGCCCTTAAAAATTATCCTGGTATTGTTATCATTAAATTCGGCAAGTTGGATAAACGATTAAAATTTGGTAAATTATTCGCGGATAGTATTGTTGATTTTGAACGGCTTACCCCGGAACAATTAGTCAAATATATTGTTGCTAAAATTAAATGCACACAAGAGCAAGCGACTGAACTGGCGGCTTATTGTAGCTGCGATTATTTGCGGGCTATGCTTGAATGTGATAAAATTTCACGGTATGCAAAAATAAATAAAATTACTTCTCCCGTAGCCGCGTTTGATGGGGCAGTTTCTAGCGGGTTGGTTAGTAAAGATTCTAATGATACCGTTTTTGAATTTGTTGATTTACTAGTTCGGCGGGATGCCCTAGCTGTAGAACATTGGCAGCGATTAAAGCAACGCGGGGAGTCGGGGGTAAAAGTTTTATCCTTATTGTTTACCGCTTTTAGAAATGTTTTAATTGCACAAAGTGACCCTGGCGGAAAAGGGGTAACCGAAAGAACAGGACTAGCTCCATTTTTATATTTTAAGGCGAAAGAAAATTCCGGGCATTTTAAAAATGAGGCACTTGAAAAAATTTTAACCTTTTTAAAGGGTTTAGAGCAGGGAATAAAGACTGGTAAATATGATGAGGAGAATGCTATTGAGCTAGTAATGGCAAATATATTATGATAAAGATATTTCAAAAATTAAAAGGGTTTTTTACTCACAAGAAAGAGATTCGTTGCCGTCGCTGCGGGCGTGTTTTGAAATCCGCAAAGGCGAAGGAGTTGGGAATAGGCGCGTGCTGTTTTAAGAAGGTTTTAGAGGAGCGCTATACTAGAAAATTATTTACTCCAAAAAACCCAGTTGCCAAACCTTAATTTATTTACTATAATAAAAATGTAGGAAGTAAATTATAAAAAAATGAAAGATGAAAGGAGAATGAAGTATGATTAACGTAGGAACAAAACTGAAATCCACCCGCAGCGGTGAAATTGTAGAAGTATTGGCTAAGACGCCGGAAAATGTTAAGGTACGCTTAGCTGACGGAACCGAAAAAGTATTAAGTTCCAGTACGGTTCTTCGTTGGTATGATGAAGTGAAAGATACAAAAACGGAAGCCGTTAAACAAGCCAAAAAAGAGACCATCAAAAAAGAAGTTAAGCCGGTTGAAAAATCCGCAAAACAGCCGGTAAAAGAAAAATCTAAAAAAGAAAATTCTAATCACGTTATGGCTGCCGAGTTAGCAAATCAATTAAAAGCTCACGCCGAAACAGCCGGTTGGACTTTTTTAGTTAAGAAGGAATACACGGCTATTTTAAATAAAGCCGAAAAGCATCTTGCACACGTATGGATGCAAAAATCAAAAGTGAAGTTTACTTTTAAAAAGACTGACCTTCTTGAAGAAGATAAAAAATGGATGGTTGAACTTCCGAAGCATTTTAGAATGTCCTATAATTATCAAGTATGCGTTATTGACCCGACTTTGATGAAACGCTGCTTGACTTTGTTGGACAGAATCAACGGATAAAGGAGAATGTTAGATGGCAAAAGTATCAATTGATGAAGCACGTAAGGCATCAACAAACGGGAACTTCTTTAGCTTGAAAAACGATAAAGAAGAAGCTAATGTGAGATTCCTTTATAGCAGCACAAAGGACGTAGATATTTATAGTGTTCACGAAATTAAAATCGGCGACCGCCGCCGTTTGGTGGATTGTCTTAAAGACCCGAGCAACCCGGACAGTCATTGTCCTTTTTGTGATGCGGGTATTAAAAAACAGCAAAAAGTATTTTTGTTGTTGCTGGATGAAAATACGGATGAAGTTAAATTATGGGAACGCACTTTCTTGGGCTATGAAAGAAATATCCTTCCCATTTTGGAACACGTAAGCAGCGATGAAATTGTAGGCACCCGCTTTACAATTATTCGTAATGGCAAACCCGGAGATATGAAAACTACTTATACGTTGATGGTTTCCGGGGTTGATGAAACTCAAATGGCAGATTTTAAAGGTGAACTACCGGCAACAGATAGTTCTATCTTAAAAAAGACGGCCGAAGAGATGGAAGCATTTATTGAAAATGGGAATTTCCCGCAGGAAGAAGAGGAAGCCGAGGAAGAAAAACCCGCGCGCAAATCTTCTTTTAATAAATCTTCCACCCGTGAAGTACCAGCAGAAGAAGCAAAACCGAAAAGACGGAGTAGATTCTAATGCTATTCAAACCGCGTACTAATCGTAATGCCGATAAAGCGGCTTTAAGTAAGGTAGCGGCTCCCGCAATAACCCGCCCCACGATGAAAATCAGGGGCGGGGGCGGAAGTCTTGCGGATACTATTGCCGCAGCAAATACGCTTGTAGAAGCACAATTAGGTAAATTCCGGGATAACTACCTACTAATCCGGGATGAGGACGCTTTAAAGGGCTATTTTGCGCAAATAAAGCAGGTTAAAAAGTTTGCTATTGATACCGAAACTTCCGGCCTTGACCCGATTAGTGATAGTTTGGCGGGTGTTTGTTTGTACGTGCCCGGTTATAAAGCGGCTTATATTCCGGTCGGTCATATTTCCTATATCACGGGTATGCCGGCAAAAAATCAAATTTCTTTAGAAGTAATGGCGAAGTATTTGCAAGAAGTTTGCGGCCCGGACTATTTTATAGTGATGCACAACGGAAAATTTGATATGCGGTTTATAAAAAATCAGTTGGGCGTAAAAATTCACTGCGATTGGGATACAATGATTGCAGCGTGTATTTTGGACGAAAACGAGCCGCATCATTTAAAGAGTTTGCACTCAAAATACTGTAATGATGGAAAGGACGATTATAAATTTGATTCATTATTTAAGGGAGTTCCCTTCCCGCTCATTCCTATTAAGACCGCTTATTTGTATGCGGCAAGAGACCCGCTTATTACGTGGGAACTTTATGAATTTCAAAAACAATATCTAAACCCGGAGAATGACGAATTAGCTTCTTGTTATGATGCCTTTATCAATAACGAGATGCCCCTTTTGCCTATAATGGCCGATACCGAAGATTTTGGTATTGCCCTTGATATGGGCACTCAATCTCGGTTAAAGGCGAAATATGAGGCGAAATTGCGCGAAATAGAGGCCAAAATAAGCGATATTATGAAGCCGCTTGAATCTAAAATTGCCGAATACCGTACCGGGCAATTAAAGTCGGGGCAAAGGGGGGTTAAATTGGATGAGCCGATAAACCTGACCAGCCCCGCGCAAGTGGCAGTATTATTGTATGATATTATGGGTATAAAAAACCCGAGTAAAAAGGAAGAACGCGGGACAGGTGAAAAGATTTTAGAAAAATTAAAAGACCCGACCGGGTTGGTTGCCTGTATTTTGGAATTACGCGGTCTTAAAAAATTATTAGGTACTTATATTGACAAGATGCCGGATGTGCGCAACAAAAAGACCGGAAAAGTTCATTGTCATTTTAATCAATACGGCACGGTTACCGGGCGGATGTCCAGTAATGAACCGAATATGCAAAATATCCCGGCACGCGGGGAGTCAAGCGAAATTCGTACGATGTTCGTTGCTGACCCCGGATATGTTTTAATTAGTTGTGACTATTCCCAGCAGGAGCCACGTATTTTGGCGCACGTAAGTGGAGACGAGCATTTAATTCAAGCATATCGGGAAGGAAAGGATTTGTATGCGCAAATGTCTTCTTTAGTCTTTCATCGTAGTTATGAGGATTGTTTGGAGCATTTTCCAGATGGAAGTTTAAATAAAGAAGGAAAACGCTTGCGCGGTATGATGAAAGCGATTGTGTTGGGTATTATGTATAGTAAAGAAGCTCCCAGCATTGCGGAGGACTTAAAAATAAGCATTGACGAGGCAAAAAATCTTTATGATACCTTTTTTAAGCGTTTCCCAAAGGTAAAAGCGTATTTAGATAATACTCAGCAATTTGCTCGGGATAATGGCTTTGTAAAAACAATATGGGGAAGAAAGCGCCGCTTACCGGATATGATGTTACCGGCTTATGAAATTTCTTACCTTGACGGCGGTACAAAGTCGGCAGATTTTGACCCACTAGATTTTAGTTCGGGGGAACAGGAAATAAAAGAGGTCCCCGCCGCTGAAAAAAATCGTATCATACGTGAATTAAAATCAGCGCGGGGCGCGGCGGCTAGAATCTTTATAGAAAAGCGTTGGGCGGAGAAAGGGTATAAAGTGGCTGATAATACGTATAAGATTATGGAAGCAACCCGGCAATGTGTAAACAGCGTTATTCAAGGCAGCGCGGCCGATATGACCAAAAAAGCAAGTATAATTTGCTATAATGACCCACGCTTAAAGAAATTAGGTGCTAGAATTTGCCTATGGGTACACGATGAAACAATCAGTCAAGTGCCCGAAGAAAATGCTAAAGAGGCGTGCGCTATAATTAGCGAAAATATGAAGAAGGCGGCAGATATTCTTTGCGTGCCTATGAAATGCGATTGCGAAGTGATGCGCGCGTGGAACGGTCCAACCGTAAAAATTTAAGGAGAGAAAAATGCAAAATTTTGATTTTTATTTTGCCGGAATTTCCGGGTCAAAATACTTTAGTGAGGCAGTGCGGGTTTTTCATCATAATGAATTAGCCAGCTTTCATTTACAGCGTAAAATTATTGATAAAACTATCAATAATTTGCGGCAATATCGCAAAGACCCCGAATTTATCAAAACCTTAAAAAAGGACGCTCCCTGGATGCAATTAGGTGCTCCCGGAAAATTGTTTATTGATAGCGGGGCTTTTTCAATGTGGACTAAGGGCGCCGAAGTGAACGTAGATGATTATATTTCTTGGTTAAATGAAAATGCCGATTGTATAAATCTTTTTGGGCAAGTAGATAAGATTCCGGGTAAGTTTGGTGTAAAACCAAACCGGGATGAAATTCGTGCTGCCGCTGAAGGAACCATTGATAATTACTTCTATATGAAATCTCGCTTGACAAATCCGGACGGACTTTTGTACACTTTCCATTACGGGGAACCCTTTGATTTGTTGGAAAGAATGCTTAAAGAAACAAATATGAAATATATGGCCTTCGGCGGGTTGGTAGGTAAATCTAGTTTAGAACGTGATTTATTTTTAGAAAGGGCATTTCATATTGTTAAAGCATCCCCTAATCCCAATATCAAGATTCACGCCTTTGGAGTAAGCGATTTTGATTTATTAAAAAAATATCCAGTGTATAGCAGTGATAGTGCCGCTTGGGTAAAAATGGCAAGTTATGGTTCTATTAGAACTCAATACGGAAACATTATTGTAAGTGAGCAGCAGGCCGACCGGGATATGTATTATAAAAACCGTTTTCCTGCTGGGCAGTTGGCAGCGGTTGAAAAAGCGGTTTTGGGTAAGTATGGTTTTACCTTTGAGGATTTAAAAAATAATAGGGATAAACGTATTTATTATAATGCGGCATTTTTTAAGGACGAGATTGAAAAAATGGAACGGCAGCAGGTTCGTCAAGTAAGAGTTTTATTTAAGAAGTAAAGGAGAATAATAATGATGGAAAACAATAAAAGTATGGTAGTATTCAGCGGCGGGCAAGATAGTACAACCTGCCTGCTAAAAGAAATTGAAGTTCGTGGGGCAGAAAATGTCCGGGCACTGATTTTCAATTATGGTCAGCGCCACAAAGTGGAAATTGAGCACGCCCTATGGATTGCCAATGAATTAGGAGTTCAAGCGGATGTGGTTAGTGTAAAGGAATTAAACGACCTGGCCGAGAACGCTTTAACCCGCCCGGAAATCGCCGTAAAAGCCGGTAAAAACGGAGATTTACCCTCTACCTTTGTAGATGGGCGTAATATGCTGTTTTTAACGTATGCCGCGATTTTCGCTAAAAGATTAGGAATACACGATATTGTGACAGGGGTCTGCGAAACCGATTTTAGTGGTTACCCCGATTGCAGAGATATTTTTATCAAATCGTTAAACGTAACCTTGAACTTGGCTATGGATTACCAATTTCGTATTCATACGCCAATGATGTGGTTAACTAAGGCGGATGAGTGGGAAATGGCGGATAAAATGGGAAAATTAGAATTTGTCCGTGACCATACGCATACCTGTTATAACGGGGTTGAAGGTGGATGCGGAGAATGCCCCGCTTGCAAATTACGTAACCGGGGTTTGGAAGAGTATTTAAAAAGAAAGGAGACAAAATAATGTACACGATAGTAAAAGACTTGGAAATTAGTGCAGCGCATCATTTAAACCTAAATTATGAAAGTAAGTGTAGCAACCTTCACGGTCATAATTGGAAAGTAAAAGTATGGTTAAAAGCCGAAAAGTTAGATGAAAACGGTATGGTGATGGATTTTACCCATATTAAGAAAAAAGTGGTAGATGCCCTTGACCATAAAAATCTAAATGATATCGTTGATTTTAACCCAACCGCCGAAAACTTAGCGGCTTATATTTGTGAGTTACTTCACCCGTATTGTTTCCGGGTTCAAATATGGGAGCAAAGTGGGAGTCTTGTAATTTATGACCGAGAAAATTAAATTAGAAGAAACCGTATTCAATGTAAATGAAATTTATCATAGCATTGAAGGCGAAGGGGTGCAGGCAGGAAAATTAACGACCTTTATTCGTTTTTCTGGCTGTAACCTTGCTTGCAAATGGTGTGATTCAAAATATGCCTTAGGAATCAATCGGGAAACAACCTTGATGACCCCGGCGCAAATTATGCAGCAGATTAAATTTCATAATGTTACGCTAACCGGCGGTGAGCCGTTATTTCGCAGCGGGATAATTGAATTTATTAAATTTTTATTAAATAAAGGTTATCACGTTAATTTAGAAACAAACGGTTCTTTATCAATTAAGGATTTATACCGGATTTCCGGCCGTGAAAACTTGACTATTATGATGGATTATAAATCAAGGTCAAGTAATAACCGCCCCACTACGCTGATGGATAATTTTTCTTACTTGCGCAAACAAGATGCCGTGAAATTTGTAATTGGCAGCGAGCAAGATTTTCAAGAGTTTTTAGAGGTGTGGGAACACGAACTAACTTCAAAGGGCTGTTTTAATCATCCTAAATATCAGGTATTTTTATCCAGTTGCTTTGAGGATATTTACCCGGCTGATTTGTATAAATTGCAAGCAGCCGGCTATGAGACCACGTTACATAAAAAAGAATACGAAGAACGTGTCCGGCTTCAATTACAGATACATAAATATATTTGGCCGCCGGATAAAAGAGGAGTATAAAATGAAAGCAGAATTTAACAAACCAAAAATTGAAGAGCTTATTCGGGCTTTATTGATTGAATTAGGCGATGACCCAAACCGTCCCGGATTACTGGAAACCCCGAAACGGGTGGCAAAGGCGGCCTGCGAATTATTTGAAGGAATGCGTTATACAAATGACGAAATCGCCCAAAAGTACGATAAGTGCTTTGAAGAAGCCGCCGGCGGCAATATGGTGGTAGTAAAGGATATTCCTTTATTTAGTTTTTGTGAGCACCACCTAATGTTGATGTATAATATGCACGCGCATATTGCCTATCTTCCAAAAGACCGCGTGATTGGTTTATCCAAGATTTCTCGCGTGGTGACTATGGTAGGAAAGCGCTTGCAACTTCAAGAGCGTATTGGTTCGGATATTTTGGATGTGCTTAAAAAGATTCTAAAAACCGACGATATTGCGGTAGTAATTGAGGGAGAGCATAGCTGTATGACGGCGCGTGGCATTCGCAGTATGGGTTCTAAAACTCGTACTGCTAACCTTTCCGGGGTGTTTAAAGAAAAGGCAGAAACTCGTAGTGAGTTTTATGATTTAATTAAAAAATAATAGGAGGAAGTACAGATGCAATTAAAAATCAAAACGGCAGTATTGCAGGATATGATGAATAAGGCAGTGAAGGGCGTGGGCAATGATAAAGCTATGCCACTAACGCAGTTAATGGGCGTAGAAGTAGATGACGGGTATCTTTGCTTAACCACTACGGATGGAGAAAACTTTTTAACGGTGTTTGATAAACCGGAAGAGGTAGTGGACCCGGCGGCGTTTTGCGTATCGGCTGATATGTTTTCTAAGTTGGTACTTAAAACGACCAGTGAGTTTATCAATTTAACCCTAGAAAAGAATGTTCTCAAGGTTAAAGGAAATGGTACTTACACTTTCCCGCTTTCCAGTGATGAGGAAGGAGATTTAGTTTCTATTCCGCACGTAACCTTAAAAGGTTTGCAGGGCGTAGAGGAATTGGGAGAAATTGATGCTAAAGATTTTAAAGAAATTTATAGCATTGGTAAAACTACTATTGCCACAAATAATGCGGAACGCGTATTTACCGGCTTTTATTTAGATAAAAACGGTGTAGTAACTGCGACCGCTGCTAAAGCCACTTTCACGAAAAAAGTTATCACTCAAAAACCGTTGTTGTTAAGTAATGCCTTGATGGCGTTGGCAACTTTAATCAATAGCGAGAAAGTGAAATTTCATTTATTTGAAAATAAATTGGTTATCACTGGTAAAGGTTTAGCGGTTTGTGGTGTTTGTATGCCGGAGTTAGATGATTATCCCATTGAAAGCATTAGCGAGTTCGTTGCTAGCGAATTTAAAAGCAACGTAAAACTCAATAAAACGGCTTTAACAAATGTTTTAGACCGCGTGGGGCTCTTTATAGGGGCATACGATAAAAACGGCGTATCGTTTAATTTTGGCGAAAATGGCGTTATTGTAGCCGACTTACACGGGGCAGCCAGCGAGCTATTGAAAACGGAAGGAAAGGTTGACCCCTTTGCCGTTACCTTAGATATTCAAAGTCTTCGGGATATGTTATCAGTAAACCCGGATGATGCAGTTAGTCTTGATTATGGCAAACCGGAAGCCGTGCGGGTATCCTTCGGTAATACCGTGCAAGTGCTTTCTACGCAGCTTGAAGAGAATGAAGTTTCTCCCGAGGCGGCTATTTAATGAACCTTAAAGCATTGCATCAGGCAATTAAAAAGGGCGGAGAGATTAGTGTAGAGCAGCGCTTTTTGAAACAGCTGGAACTCACTATTCAAGAGGGGGAAGGTACGCAAAAAATCCCTTCTAAAAATTATAAACCGTCCTCGTTAAATTGTCCTAGGCAAATGTTTTATTACCGCAGAGGGACCGCTATTGACCCCGTACCAGTTTCATCCTCGCTGGTCGGGGTCGCCCAAAGCGGAACGGACCGCCACGTCCGTATTCAAAAAGCTATTATGGCTATGCGAAAAAGGGGATATGATTGTGATTATATTGATGTGGCGGAATTTATAAAGAAATTTAAACCAGCCGGAACCGAGGTGGTTGGAAAGAGAGGCCCGGAAACAAAGTGCTATAATCGTATATATGATATGTCATTTATGTGCGATGGCATTTTGCGAATAGGAAAGGAATACTATGTACTTGAAATTAAGACGGAGAGCACTTTTAAATTTACTTCCCGTTTTGGGGTGGATGAAAAGCATTATGCGCAAGCTACTTGTTATTCGTTGTTGCTCGGGCTATCTAAAATTATATTTCTTTATGAAAATCGTGATACTTGTACAAAGAAGACCTTTTTGTTTGATGTTAGTGAGAAGATGAGGCAGGATATCAAGGATAAAATAATGTACGTTGAGGGATGCGTAAAAGATGATATTTTGCCGGCGGCTTGCAAGAATGAAAAGGTTTGCGCCTATTGCGGTTATAGTTTGAAGTGTAGGATGAACGTAAAATGAAAACAAATAGAGGAAAATCTTTTGAAAAGAACGTAAAGGAAGCACTTGATAAGCAGGGCTATTTTGTATTACGCCTTCAGGATTCTATGGGAGGTTTTGCGGGGGTAAATAACCCGTGCGATTTTATTGCTTATAGATATCCGGTTATGCTTATGCTTGAGTGCAAGGCAGTTCACGGAAAAACTTTAAACTTTAAATCTCATATTCGTCCCAATCAGGAAAACGGTATGTATAAAGCTTTTATGGGCAATAAGGGTATTTATGCTGGTTTTTTGGTTTGGTATATTGATTATGATAAGATTAAGTTTTATCCGGTTCACGACTTAGTGGAAGCAAAGATAAACGGCGAATGCTCTTTTAGCGTTACGGATAGCCAGTTTGGCTTTGAGATATTGTCCCATAAGTTAAGAGTGAATTTAATTCCCTGTTTTAATGGCGATGACTTTGAGTCTTCATTTATTACAGCGGATATTTACAGAAATAAGCAAAACGGGTGGATATAATTATGGCAAAATTAAATTTGATTGATTGCGATTATGCCCGCGTAAAAAAGGGCGCAAACGAAGTTGAGGTCGCCACCGTACAAATTCATAAAATGGTGCAAGCGGTGGTAGATAAGTATTGCAGCGAATTGGATAAACTACTTGATGGAATTAGGGTGGTTTTATTTGATGAAAAAGATAACGAACTTACGAGCGCAGAGTTAGACCGTATCGTTTTAAAATTGCCTTTGCTCATTTATTTTGGCGGGGCTGGTCAGGAATATGTTGGGCTTCAAGAGGATGTGGCAAAGTTTGCCCGACAGCTGGAATTCTCAAAGCATTTTAATAATGCGGCGGGAACGGTGGCCGATAAAACAAATTATGCCGAAACAAAAGTAAATGAGGAAGAAGCCGTACGGGTTATTTATTCCCGCGCTTATAAAATTATTCGCGGCAAAATGGAAATGGCGCTTGAGTTATTGCAAAGCGCTAAAAAAGTGATTTCACGCCGTATGGGCGAGCAGAATGTTCCGGAGGATAATAGATGAGTAAACTTGATTCTTTAATGGCAGAAGTGAACAAAAAATTTAAACAGCAAATTATCACAGATGGATTGCCGGAATTTCATAGGGAAAAAATCCCATTTTCTTCAATGCGTTTAAACTATATGACCTATGGCGGAATACCCCGTGAAGGAATTGTAGAATTTTTTGGGGAAGAAGGCGGAGGAAAAACAACTACGGCCCTTGATATTGTGGCAAATGCCCAAAAGATTTTCAAACAGGAAGCCGGTAAGAAGGGGGAACCACTGAAGGTGATGTGGATTGATGCCGAAAACCAATTAGATGATAGTTGGGCTGGGCAGCTTGGGGTGGATGTAAAATCTCTTAAAGTATTTACCCCCGTAAATATGGCGGCGGAAGATATTTTAGAGGTGGCAATAGCTGCGGCAGAAACTGGAGAAATCGGGCTTATCGTTTTAGATTCCATTGGAAGTTTAATGAGCCGTAAAGAAATGGAAGGAAGTGTAGAGGATAAGCAATTTTGCGGGGTGGCAGACCCGATGAGAAAATTTGTAAATAAAATTCGCCCTATTACCGGGAGAGTCGGTTGCTGTTTATTATGTATCAACCAGTTGCGCGATAATGTTGGGGCTATGTTTCCCAGCACTAAAACGCCCGGAGGCCGTTCTTATAAGCACGCCCTTGATTTGCGCTTACAATTTCAAAAGGGGGCGCTTATAGCTAAAGATGGAAGCGAGCAAAATAAATCTTATAGCGACCCTGCTGGTCATATGGTTATGGTTTCTTTAGCTAAAACGCGCGTATGCAAGCCGAACCGCAAGTCGGGGCATTATGTACTTGATTATGAAAAAGGAATTGAGCATATCGCAGATTTAGCTGATTTATGTATAAAGATGGACATCATTAGCAAGTCCGGTTCTTGGTTTGAAATTGTTGACCCAACTACCGGGGAGATAATGACGGACGAAAACGATGAACCGTTAAAATTACAGGGGCGCTCGGCGGTCTTGCAATTTTTAAAAGATAATTCTAAAATTTATGAGGAGTTAAAAAATGGCGTCGCGCAAAAAATCAAATAAAGAAGAAGTTGTGAGGGTTGGGAATCGGTATGGTAAGCCGATTTCATTTGATGACCGGGTTGATGCAATTACTCGTGGCGTGGCTAATATGCTAAAAGAAAAGAATCGCAGTTATGGAAATAGCGCTTTAGACCCGATACGGGTATTTAGTAAGGCAACCCCGGTTGAACAAATTTTAGTGCGCTTGGATGATAAGTTATCACGGCTTAAACGCGGCGATAATAGATTTCAAGAAGACACTATACTGGATTTGTTGGGTTATTTAGTGCTACTCCTAATAGCTCAACAAAAACAATAGCTCCGAGAGTAGAGGGGTGAGAGTATGACCTAGCTCCCACCCCTTAAAATTATTCAAAAAACCCAGTTGCCAAACCCTAATTTATTTACTATAATAAAAATATAAAGAAACAAAAAATAAAATAATGGAGGTAGTAAAAAATGAATAAATTAAAAGAAGTAATAATGTTGCTAGCATTATTTGTGATGGTAATTGTTGGTATGCTTTATATGTTTAAAGTAGCCGATACCTGCTGGGAGAACCGTGCAAAAGCGGCCGGATATTATGACAGCTTACCGGATTCAATGAAAAATCCAAAGGATATTCAAAAATGAAAGCAGTAGAAAGACGCTTGCGGCTGGTTGGCATATTAGTCAACCAGCTGCGCGAAGAGTATAATGCCGATATTTCCTTTAAGCTTGATTTAGAGGGAAATGTAACTTTGTTAAGATGCGGCGTGCCGACAGAATTTTGTGAAGAGGCGCTGCCGCTCTTTCTTATATTAAGAAACTATTTGCGTCCGGCATATCGTAAACGTCGGCGCAAGATAAAATAGGAGACTTTATGAAAGTGACTTTATTACGATTGACCGAAAATCCACTCAATTTAATTTCTCAGGCGTACCGGCTTTGTTATGCTAGTATGCCAAAAGATAACCCCGAGGAGGAAGATAAATTTATTAAAGCGTGTATCAAGA
>Ga0256405_10003078_pt1 | contig 35648 bp, 26 predicted proteins | sample RumenRJG_02DNA_FD_189096 | JGI IMG/M metagenome (GOLD analysis project Ga0256405, IMG submission 189096) | Bovine rumen microbial communities from Lethbridge, Alberta, Canada - RJG_02 | ecosystem: Host-associated > Mammals > Digestive system > Stomach > Rumen | place: Canada: Alberta...
TTTGCTCAGAAAACTATGAAAAACACCGAGGGAGTGCCTCGCGGCAGGGGGCTCGCAGCCCCCGAGAGCGGTGTCTTGCTTGTCTTTTCTTATCGTTAGCAGCTGCAAACATAGTAACTGTGTTTATGTTTGCAGCAGATCGCGGATCAAGCCCGGGATGAAGGGATCAAGTCCGCAATGAGGAAATGGGTCACTTCACGCCTTAGCAGGCCCTGTCCCCAAACTATACCACTACTTCTATTGGAGATAATCACAGTTACTGGTAGCCGTAGTCATTACTGAGGGGGTAAAGTAGTGACTACGGACACTGGCAGTAGTGATTAAGGACACTGGTTGTAGTGACTACGGCTGTCGAGAATACAGGTCTGCCTATGGGTGGAATTTGTAATTATGACACACCTCCAGGGTAAAGTGTATTACCGCTATCAGAAAAGGTTATTAAAACTGTTGAGAAAATGTATTAAAACCATTGAGAAAGATACCCTTTCCTACGCATCGATTGTTTGATTATCTCGACAAACATAAAGAAAACAAAGTCAAACGACTTATTGTTTCGATAAATTTTGTTAATTTACAATATATTCTTTTGATTTCTTTCGAAAAACATTTGGATTGTTTTTGAAATAACGCTATTTTTGCAAAAGAAAAAATAACAAGCCTAATTCTATTTATTTATATAACTATTAACAAACCTAAAAAATCATGAGCATGGAAAAATTATTCAAGCAATTGAGTTTTAGCTTGAAGAAAACTACTCTGTTTTTTTGCATGTCTGTTTTCGTTGGTATTCCAGCAATGGCAAATGCCAATAACAGTGTAACAGAGAATCAGAGTGTTCAGCAAGCGCGCTCTATCAAGGGACATGTCGTTGATGAGAACGGAGAGCCTATGATTGGTGTTACTGTTATCATTAAAGGTGTGAACGGTGGTGCTATCACCGACCTTGATGGTAACTTCACTATTAACGTACCAGCAGGCAAAAACGCCCTGGAGTTAAGTTACACCGGTTACAAATCTCAGTCGGTCAACATCTCTGGTAAAAACAACGTAACTGTTAAGATGGAACCCGACATGATGGGACTCGACGACGTGGTGGTCATCGGTTATGGTACGATGAAGAAACGTGACCTGACCGGTAGTGTCGTATCAATGAAAAATGAAGATGTAACTATTTCTCCTACCAGTGATGTGATGGAAGCTCTTCAGGGAAAGATCGCCGGTTTTGATATTACGAAGGAGAGTGGTGAGATTGGTGCCGGTGTCAACTTGTTATTGCGTGGTTCCAGATCAATTTATGGAGACAATCAACCTTTATTCATCATTGACGGTCTTCCTGGCAGTTACGATGCTGTTAACCCAAATGATATTGAGAGCGTCGATGTATTGAAAGATGCATCAGCAACTGCTATTTACGGATCTGCAGGTGCAAATGGTGTTGTCATTATCACAACCAAACGCGGTCAGGCAGGAAAGGTTAAAGTAAACTTCGATGGCTATTATGGTTGGAGTGGCACTCCTGAGTACAAGAGTGGCATGACAGGAGATGAATGGACAGCCTATCACCGTGAAGCATATAAATATAAGAACGGTAGTTATCCTGACAACGTTAATGCATTGTTAGGCGGTAACCAAGACTATATCGATGCATACAACGCTGGGAAATGGATTGACTGGGTTGACGAAGTATCAGGACGTACAGCCACCACACAGAAATATTCTCTTTCTGTTACAGGCGGAACAGAAAAGACCAAGATATATGCCTCTGCAGTCTATAACCAGGACAAGGGTCTTTTACAGAAAGAACAGCGTGATAAATACGCATTACGCTTGAATATCGACCAAGAAATCTTCCCATGGGCCAAGATTGGTTTCACCTCTAATCTCAACTACACCATTCATGACCGTGGCGACAACAAAACATATACCCGTGCTCTTACCTCACTTCCTCTTGGTGAAGTATATGACGCAAACGGAAACGTCAACCATGAGTATATATCCAACCAATATAGTCCTCTGTCTGACGATATCCTCTATCAGTATGCCCGTAACACGCGCAGCACCTATGTTAACGCTATCGGTTATCTTGAGCTGACTCCTATTGATGGACTGTCATTCCGCACACAAGTAAACGGTTCACTGACACATTCACGTCTGGGTCAATATTGGGGTGCCTATGCTAATGCTAACCGTCCTACATACGCAGGAACACCACATGCAGACCTAACCTACAACGATGCTTATGGCTATACATGGGAAAATATCCTCAGCTATACAAAGACGATTGAAGATCACACATTTGGTGTTACCGGTGTTTCTTCATGGCAAAAAAACAATACTGAGTATAGCCAGAATGGTGCAAACAACCAGGCCCTCGACGTATGGCAATATTGGAACATGCTTGCCGCTACCAGCTATCGACTGGAGTCTGCGTTCACACAGACACAGAAGATGTCATATGCAGTGCGTTTCAACTACAGCTACAAGAGCAAGTATCTTTTTACTTTCTCTAACCGTTGGGATGGTGTATCGTTCTTTTCGAAAGGCAACAAATGGGACTCTTTCCCTGCAGCCGCTGCCGCATGGCGCATCAGTGACGAAGCATTTATGGAGGGAACCAAGTCGTGGCTTGACAACCTGAAACTCCGCATCGGTGCCGGTATCACAGGAAACTCTGGTGGTGTTGGTGCTTATGGAACTACTACCCGTGCCTATCTATACTCCAATTCTGGTGTAACTGTTGATGGAAAGATTGCCTCTTTCGCACAGTTCTCCGGCAATTACGAGAGTCCTACTCTTGGATGGGAGAAGTCATACAACTGGAACTTCGGATTGGACTTCGGTATTCTTGGCGGTCGTATTGACGGTACTATCGATTATTACACGACAATTACACGCGGATTGCTTTTTAAACGTACGATGCCAATTACGACAGGTGCCACAGGTTGGGGATGGACACTCAGCACATGGGAAAATCTGGCAAAGACCAGTAACAAAGGTTTTGAGATGACTATCAACAGCCGCAATATCGTAACAAAGGATTTCACATGGACGACATCTCTGACAGCCACTTGGCAGAAAGAGAAGATAGAGAGTCTGCCCAACGGTGATTTGGTAAATGAGAATCTGTTTATCGGAAACCCGATCAAGTCTATCTATGATTATAAATATGCAGGTATTTGGGGAACAGATGCAAGTCAGGAAGAACTCAACACATACGGTGTAAAACCAGGTTGGGTGAAGATTGAGACTTTGGAGAAAGACGGTGATGGAGGTAAACACAAGTACAGCACCAACGACCGTATGATTGTTGGTCACCAGAATCCAAACTGGATCCTCGGATTAAACAACACATTCATCTATAAGGATTTCGATTTTACAGTATATGCGATGGCTCGTCTTGGTCAGACTATCAGCAGCAAGCTTCTGGGCTTCTATACTGCTAAATCGTCAGTAGCCGAGAATCAGCTTTCCGGTATTGACTATTGGACAGAGAGTAATCAAGATGCATATTACCCAGCACCTGGTTCTGGCGACGATCAGTCCATCGGCATCACCTCACTACGCATTTTTGACGGATCGTTCTTCAAAGTAAAGAACATCACCTTAGGCTATACTCTTCCAAAGAGCATCAGTCGATATGCCAAGATGGAGAAATGCAGACTCTATTTCACGGCATACAATCCCTGGATTATCTGCAAAGAGAGTCAGTTAAAGGGCACTGACCCAGAAATGGGTGGAGCCGACGCATTCCCAACTTACAAGCAGTATGTGTTTGGTGTTAATATCACATTCTAAAAAAGGAGGATTAGAAAATGAAGACAATAATTAAAAACATTGTATTATTAACAGCTTTGTCAGCAACCTTGTTCTCTTGTTCTTTAGAGGAAGAGAACCCAGGCGGTTTCACAATGGATGCTCTGGCAACATCGGAGACCACTTACGAAGCACTGATTAATCAGACATTCTTTGGCATGGAACGCCAGCTGTATGGTACAGAATTCTATATGATGTATTCAGAAGGTAATACCGACCTGTGGACTTCCAAGGCAAATATCAACTCTTCGAATACACAGTATTTCTGGTTTGACGCAGGTGCTTCACCCAACATTTCCCACACATTAAGTCTGTGGTATTCTATCTACGACGGTATTGGCGCATGTAATCAAGCGATAGCAAAGGCTCCTAAAGTTCCTTTCAAAACTGAGGCTGCTCGAAATGCAAAGGTTGCGGTAGCTCATTTTATGCGCGCAGTATATTATTTCAACGCTGTTGAGCTGTTTGGTGGTGTAACAATGATGACAGAGCCATCAACGGCGACAGATTATGCACCTTCTCGTACCGCTCCGCTGGATATATATAAAGAAGTGATTATTCCTGACCTGGAGTTTGCTGCGGAATGGCTGGAGAAGGGAACAGATGCCACCTGCACCACACCTACGAAGAAGGCTGCTCTTGGTATGTTGGCTAAAGCATATCTTCAGACACATGAGTACGGTACTGACGAATATCAGCAAAAAGCATTGGAGACAGCCCAAAAGCTGATAACAGACTGTGAGTCAGGTGGATCAAATTATGGTGCTTATATGTATCCAAATTATAAAGATGTATTTGCCAAGGATAATAATCTGGCTAATAAAGAGGCATTGTGGAAGCACCGTTGGTATGCAGGAACAGATGGCCATGGCTCAAGTAATGGTAACTGGAAACTGAATCGTAACGACGAGAACTTCCAATGTGCTTTAAGCCATTTCGGTGCATGGACACAAAGCCAGGCTGCCATCATCTCATACGAGTATGATAAAGAAGGTTATTTCATGCCCACCCAGCATCTGCTTAATCTTTTTGTTCAGACTGACGGATCTCTTGACCCACGTTTCCACGCCTCATTCACAACTGAATGGAAAGCGAACCAGAACTTCACATGGGATGCCAGCACACAAGCAAACTTTAATAAGGATGCCAGTGTCGTTGGTCAAAAGATATCTTCTGGTGAGTTAGCTTACAAGATTGTGATGCCTCAGGATGCCGACTACAGCTCAGAGGTTGCCAATAAAGCTTCCTCAAAATACCTGTTGGTTGACTATAAGGATGTGTACGATGATGCAAACCGTAATGTAAAGATGACATTGAATGGTAAAGAGAATCACTTTAGATATATTTATCCTTCACTCAACAAACATCTGAGTGACAACTACTATGTTGCAAACGCATCAAAATCAAGAAATGGTAATCTGAATGCTACCTTTATCATGCGTATGCCGGAAGTGTACTTGATTGCTGCCGAAGCCAGTATCTATCTTAACAATGCTTCACAGGCACTCAACTACATCAACAAAGTTCGAAGTCGCGCTGGTGCAAAAGCATTAACAGGCTCTCCGTCTGTACGAACGGTTATCGACGAGCGCGGAAGAGAGCTTTGCGGTGAGTACTGTCGTTTCTTTGACCTGAAACGCGCAGGTTTACTTACTTCCAGTTATCTTAATGAGACACATCCTGATCTCGCACAATATTTTAAGGCTGAGTATGTGGTGAAACCATTCCCAGAAACATTCATCCAGTCTATATCAAATGGAGCAGAATATCAGAATCCAGGCTATTAATTATTTATAGATTGATTAGTAGAGTAGATAAGGATTGTCTATTTACGAATTGAGGGGCTGCAGCAGCCCCTCAATCTTTTTCTCTTTTATCGATCTGTTACAAATCCTTTATGACCGTTGCCTTGATAATCTTGATATCAGTAAGTGGTCGGTTATTCTCATCCCCCGGCATCCGTTGTATCTTATCCACGACATCCAGTCCTTCAAGCACCTCTCCAAACACCGTATATTGTGTATCGAGGTGTGGCGTCCCACCTATTTTATAATAAGCCTCCCGAATCTCCTGCGGGAAAGAGAAGAGCGTCTTGGTAGCCCTGGATACTCTTTCTTCCATATCATCGAGGCCATTGCTGTTGAAGCGCTTTCCCCATACGATATAGAACTGTCCCATAGACGAGGCACGCTCGGGATTCACATCATCCCCCTCTCTGGCCGCGGCCACTGATCCCCGTTTATGGAAGATCTGCGGAAAACGGATCTCAGCAGGGATGGTATAGTTCTCATAAGGTGCCTCACCCAGCAGTTCTCCCGGCTGGGCATGGCGTGTCGTACTATCACCCGTCTGTATCATAAAGTTCTCTATCACCCTGTGGAAGAGCACCCCGTCGTAGAATCCCTCTTTCACCAGTTTCAGGAAGTTATCCCTGTGCTTGGGAGTCTCGTTATACAAGGCAATGCGGATCTTCCCGCTATCAGTCTCCAATAACACCTCTGCACAAGACGAAAGGTCTTGTGCAGATAAAGTAACACACATCATCAGTCCGATGACTGTCAGTATTTTCCTCATATCGTTTATTTTAATAAGTCTCACCCTGTTTCATCTCATTGCTGTCGATCTTCTTCTTGTCCATGCTATACCACGCATAAGCGATATATGCCAGTACAAACGGGATGAAAAGACTCACCACGGCCATGGTGCGCAATGTAAACTCACTACTGCAGGAGTTGACGATCGTCAGCGAACTCTGCAGATCGGCATTTGACGGATAGTAAGCGGTGTTATTCCATCCTGTGATCAGGAATAAGACAAGTACCACCAGCACCGTTCCTATGCCTGCCGGCCAGATGCCCTTGATATAGGTCTTGCTCACGATCGTGCGGTAGATGGCATAGAGCACAAGCACCACACCCACCAGGAAGATAATCAGCAAGGGCCACATATCCAAGAGGTTATGCAGGTATTTATAAGGCTCCATGAAGATCTCACCCGTCTCAGGGTTATAGGCATAGCCCTCCTTTACCAATGTGCGGATCACAAAGGCAAGGAAGAAAATCAGGAAACACACAGTATTACCCACCAGTCGTACGCTGCCACGAGAACGGATATCCTCATCATTGACATTGTTCATCACATAGAGGATGCCGAGGATACGTGCCAAGAACAAAACGGCAAAGCCTAAGATAAGATTCCATGGGTCGAGTACGGCATCCAAACCGTTGGAGGCATTCGCCCATTTAGAGATGATGGGAGCGAACTGATCGGTCAGACTGGCTTTCTCGATGATGAAATTACTGCCATTGAAGAAGGTGGCAACGGCACAACCGATGAGGAAAGGACCTAACACACCGTTCAGTACCAAGAACCACTGGAAGGTCTTCGGACCCAAGAAATTACCTAACTTATTCTGAAACTCATAACTGACCGCCTGCAACACGAAGGTGAGCAGGATCAGCATCCATATCCAATAAGCGCCGCCGAAGCTGGTGCTGTAGAACAAGGGGAAGGAGGCAAAGAAAGCACCACCAAAGGTGACGAGTGTCGTAAAGGTCAACTCCCACTTCCTTCCGGTGGAGTTAAGCACCATGCGTTTTCCCTCTTCAGTACGTCCCAAAGAACTGATCTGCGAGTTGGCTCCCTGGACAAACATCAGGAATACCAACAAGGCACCCAACAGACTTACCAAGAACCACCAATATTGTTGTAGAAAAGTATATGTCATAATGATCTATTTCTTTAACTGTTAGTTGTTTATGTACAAAATCAAAACAAAATATCGAATACTTTATTCTGTATATTCCGGTCCTTTCTTGATCTGTTTGAACATGATGTTCAGCTCTACGGCAAGCATGGTGGTAAACAGGATCAGGAAGATAAAGAACGTAAGAGCCACACTGCCCGACGGGATATCAGAGATAGATGCGCTGACAGGCAACATATCCTGGATGGTCCACGGTTGACGACCAAACTCTGCTACCAGCCATCCGCTCTCACTGGCGATATATGCCAGAGGCACCAGGATGATAGCCACGATGTAATGCCACTTGGGCAGTTTGACCAAGTCTTTCTTACGCCAGTCCATGAAGAGGATCACCGCAAAGAACAGGATAAAGAGGCAACCCAAGCCCACCATCAGGCGGAAGGCCCAGAAGTTCACCGGGATGTAAGGCACCAGTTCATTCTTATCCTTGATATAGCCGTAGCCGAAGTACTTGAAGTTCTCCTCGATGATCTTCGACTGTACAGATGCCGTAGCCTCATCACCTGCAGCCTTAGCCTTCCGGTATTCTGCCAGGGCAACGATGGCTTTCTTACCCATCGCTATCTTCTCATCGGCAGAAGGTTCCTGCGTACCATCCGGACGAGTATAACCATTCAGCAGATCATTCACACCCGGCACATATCCATGCGGGTCACGGGTAGCCATGATTGATAAAGCATAAGGCATGGCGATACGCAAAGGCGGTTCTTCATCCACTGTATAATCAGGTTGTTTGAAGGGGTTCACCCATGCCACACCTGTCAGACTCTGATCGATGCCACCATTATAGAGTGCCTCCATGGCCGCCAACTTCATCGGTTGTTTCTCAGCCACCTGCTCTCCGGAGATATGTCCGGTAGCCGCAGCCAAGAGAGAAGCCACAAGTCCTACCACAGCTGCGATCTTCATGCTCTTCAGGGCCATCTTCGTCTCACGCTTCTTCATCAGATACCAGCAGCATACAGCCACCACGAAGACGGCACCGATAATCCATGAGGAGATCACCGTATGACAGAACTTCACCACTGCGAAGGGAGACAGCGCCACATCAAAGAACGATACCATCTCGTTACGCACGGTATCGGCATTAAACTCGCATCCTACCGGGCACTGCATCCAGGCATTGGCTACTAAGATCCACCAAGCAGAGATCGTGGCGCCAAGACCTGTCAACCACGTAGAAGCCAGGTGGAAGCCATTCGACACCTTATTCCATCCGAAATACATCACAGCCACGAAGGTAGATTCCATAAAGAAAGCAATGATACCCTCGATAGCCAATGGTGCTCCGAAGATATCACCCACAAACCAACTGTAATTACTCCAGTTCGTTCCGAACTCAAACTCCAGGATGATTCCTGTAGCCACACCCATAGCGAAATTGATACCGAAAAGCTTCTGCCAGAACTTGGCAGCATCCTTCCAAAAGACATCCTTCGTACGGTAATAACACGTCTCCATGATACCCATGATCACGGCCAGTCCCAATGTCAACGGGACAAACAGCCAGTGGTACATGGCCGTGAGCGCGAATTGTGCCCTCGACCAATCTATCGTACTGGCATCCACATTCAAAAAGAGGTTCGTCATCATTCTATCTATACTTTTAGTTATTAAGGATTTATACTATTAAATAAAAAACAATCACTCTGAGCGCTCTACAAACTCTTTCATCACATAGTCAGACTCTCCCCCTTTCTCGGAGTGCGTCTTCAGGAAATTAGGGAAGAAGAACAGTTTCAGGATAAAGAAGATAATAAACAGTTTGATGGCAATGATCAACCACAATGTCTTCCCCAGTCTCATGTTGCGGAAGCCATCGTAATACAGGTCGTATGCTCTATACCAGAAACTCTTTTTCTCCATCCTCCCATCTTTTAACAATCGCAAATATACAAAAATAATCCAACAAAAAATATTTTTCTCTAAGAAAATTATTATTCAAGGAGAAAAAATCATTTTCATCGTCTGTTTTTCCCCTATTAGTTACAAAATAAACTCCTTTTAAGAAATTATAAAGTTTTACTAACCTTTTTACTTTGTCATTTCACAGAAAAATCATACTTTTGCATCATTATTTGAAACCTTTAGTGGGCTTTTTGTTAGAAACAATACAAGAAAGATGAAAAAGAAAATACTAATACCCCTGATATTGCTGTTGCTATTATTGGCCGCAGGAGTAGGTTATCTGTACTATAATCTTGACCAGCAGAAGAAAGTGAATCAAGACATGCAGGAACTGGCTGAGCTCGACAAGAAAGAGATGCAGAACGAGTACGAGCAGTTTGCCCAGCAATATAGTGAGATGAAGACACAGATCAACAACGACTCCATCATCGCCCAGCTGACTCAAGAGCAGTTGCGTACCCAGCAGTTGCTCAAGGAGCTGAAAGAGGTGAAGGCCAATGATGCCCGTGAGATCACCCGTCTGAAGAAGGAGTTGGCTACCTGTCGCGCCGTCATCCGCAGTTATGTCTTGGAGATCGACTCCCTGAACCGTCTTAATGAGAACCTCACCGCAGAGAACACCCGCGTTAAGGGACAATTCGAGGAGGCTACCCGCCAGATAGAGAGTCTGAACACAGAGAAGTCATCCCTCTCTGAGAAAGTGGCCATTGCCGCACAGTTGGATGCCACGGGAATCTCCATGAGTCTGAAAGACAAGAAAGGCAAGAATACCAACAAGGTTGAGAAAGCGAAGAATATTCAGATCAATTTCAATATTGCCAAGAACGTTACTGCCAGCAATGGCATACGTACCCTGTACGTCAGGATCATGACCCCCACGGGTGGTGTACTGACCAACGGCGGTACTTTCAACTATGAGAACAAGAGTCTGCAGTACTCCATGAAGAAAGGCATCGAGTATACTGGTAATGAGACTCCCGTATCGATGTATTGGAATGTGGCTGAGTTCTTGAGTGCCGGCACCTACAAGGTGAGTGTCTTTGCCGACGGTCAGATGATCGGCTCAAGAAACTTCTCATTCAACTGATTTATAGACTGTTAATAGTATGAGAAAGGTATTATTATTAGCATTATTAGGAATCATCTTACCTGTCAGGGCACAGCAAGTGCTGAGTCTTGACAGTTGCAGGGCTATGGCTTTGCGTAACAACAAGCAGTTGTCGATAGCCCGGTTCAACCAAGAGATTGCCCGCTACACCAAGAAAGCCGTGGCTACGAAATATCTTCCAAAGATAGATGCTATAGGAGGATATGAGTTGATGAGCAAAGAGATCTCTTTGTTGAGCGATGACAGTAAGACAGCCCTTAACAACTTGGGCAACACCGTCATGAAGACAACAGGCGAGAGTCTTACATCAATGATCACAGCCATGGCACAAAATGGCATTATCACCCCTGCACAGGCACAGGGCATCGGACAGATCGTCGGACAGATGTCAGCCCCTATGGCACAGTCTCTTAATGCTGTGGGCTCGGAAATCCGTCAGTCTTTCCGCAGTAACAACAGGAACATGATGGGAGGAGCCATTATGGTGCGCCAACCTATCTATATGGGAGGTGCCATCACAGCTGCCAACAAGATGGCTGAGATCAACGAGGACCTGACGGCACACGCCACCGAGAGCAGCATCCAAAATACCATCTTCAGCATCGACGAGACCTACTGGCTCATCTGTTCCCTGAAACAGAAGAACAAGTTGGCAAAGAACTTCCTGGAGGTTGTCACCAAGTTGGATAACGATGTGCAGAAGATGATCAAGGAGGGTGTTGCCACCCGTGCTGACGGACTGAAGGTAAGCGTGAAGGTGAATGAGGCAGAGATGATGGTGACACAGGCAGAAGACGGATTAGCTCTGGCCAAGATGCTGTTGTGCCAGCAATGTGGCATGCCCCTCGACAGTCCTATCGTCTTGGCAGATGAGGAGAACACCCCATCTACGGTATCTCCATCAGCTATCAGCGGCAGTGCTGCCATTGCCATGGAGAACCGCCCCGAACTGAAAATGCTGTCGGATGCCGTAGAGATCAGTCAGCAGACCACCCGACTGACACGCGCAGTCTACCTGCCACAGGTAGCGCTCACAGGTGGTTATCTCATCACCAATCCCAATGTTTATAATGGTTTTGAGAATAAGTTCTCTGGTGTGTGGAACATCGGCGTCATGCTGCGTGTCCCCATCTGGAACTGGCAGGAGGGCGCCTACAAGGTGCGTGCCTCCAAGGTGGCTACCAACATCGCGAACATGGAGTTGCAAGAGGCTAAGGAGATGATCGAGCTTCAGGTAAACCAGAATATGTTCAAGGTGAAGGAAGCCAACAAGAAATACGCGATGACCGTGAAGAACGTAGAGAAAGCCGAGGAGAACCTCCGTTGTGCCAATGTAGGATTCCAGGAAGGTGTCATGACAGCCACCGAGGTGATGGAGGCGCAGACGGCTTGGCTGCAGGCCAAGACACAGCATATCGATGCGGCTATCGAGGTCAGGTTATCAGAGACAGGATTGAAGAAATCCATGGGTGTTTTAGATTAGAGTATAAACGTTTAATGATATTATAAGATGTCAGCAAAACAGCAGCATAACAACATTCTACTGGCCATCATCGGTTTTATTGCGGCAGTAGTGATTGTAGGAGTTATCGGATTCTTTACCCTTGACCGCACTCCGGATGAGATACAGGGCGAGGTAGAAGTGAGCGAATACCGCGTATCGAGCAAGGTACCAGGACGTATCCTTGAACTCCGTGTGAAAGAGGGCGACTATGTCCATGTGGGTGATACCCTTGCCATTCTTGATGCTCCTGAGATAGAGGCCAAGAAAGCACAGGCACAGAGTGCCGAGGCAGCAGCCTCTGCCATGAGTGAGATGGCTCAGAACGGTGCCCGTCAGCAACAGATACAGGGTGCCTACCAGTTATGGCAGCAGGCAAAGGCCGGTGCCGAGGTAGCCAAGAAGACTTACGACCGTGTGCAGCGCCTGTTCAACGAGGGTGTGATGACGGCTCAGAAGCGTGACGAGGCCTTTGCTGCCTACAAAGCCTTGGAGGCTCAGGAGAAAGCAGCCAAGAGTCAGTACGACTTAGCTATTGAGGGTGCCCGCAAGGAAGAGAAGAAAGCCGCTGCCGCTCAGGTAGAGCGCGCCCGTAACACCGTTCGTGAGGTCAACTCCTATATCCATGAGACGGTTCAGGTGGCTACCTTCGAGGGTGAGGTGAGTGATGTTTACCCGAAGGTGGGTGAACTGGTAGGAACAGGCTCTCCCATCATGACCATCGCCATCATGGATGACATGTGGGGAACATTCAATGTCAGGGAGGATCAACTCAACGGTATGCAGATAGGCACAGAGTTTACAGCCTTCAGTCCGGCCTTCAACAAAGATATCAAGATGAAGGTTTACTATCTGAAAGACCAGGGTTCCTTTGCTGTATGGAAAGCCACAAAGAGCAACGGCCAGTATGATCTGAAGACCTTTGAGGTAAAAGCCCGTCCGGTGGAGAAGTTCGAAGGTCTGCGCCCGGGTATGTCACTGATCATCAAAAAGTAAAGCCCTTAGATGAAGGAGTTGATCAAACAGATTAAACAGGTTCTTCTCATTTCATTGCGTGAGTGCGACATCCTGAGGAGAAACGCCATATACTTTTTCTGTATGGTGTTCTTCCCTGTCTTTGTCATCTTCTTCTTTACCACCTTCCTGAAAGAAGGACAACCATCCGACATGCCAGTAGGTATCGTCGATAATGACAATACCTCTACCACACGGTCACTCATCCGAAGACTGGATGCCTTCCAGGCCAGTCATGTGGTGGCCTATTACCCCAACGTCAACGAAGCCAGAAAGGCTATCCAAGAGAACAAGATCTATGCCTTCCTCTATTTCCCTAAAGGAACGACAGAGAAACTGCTCTCATCCCGACAGCCGAAGATCTCGTTCTATTACAGCAACACCTCATTGACGGCAGGCGCACAACTGATGAAAGACCTGAAGACGATCAGTAGTCTGGGATCAGCTGCCGTAGGACAGGCAACACTACGTGCCAAGGGAGCCACCGACAAACAGGTACAGACATTCCTGCAACCGATCCGGGTAGACCTCCATGCCGTACATAATCCCTACACCAATTACAACTATTACCTGAGCACCTTCCTCGTGCCGGGAATACTCCTGCTCTTCATCTTCCTGATCTCGACCTACTCTTTAGGAACAGAACTGAAGTTCAAAGACTCGCATAACCTGATGGAGATGGCAGGTAATAACATCCACGTGGCATTGATCGGGAAATTCCTGCCGCAGACCCTGATATACCTTATTATATTATTAGGGTACTCGTGGTACGTCTTCGGCTATCTCCACTTCCCCTACGAAGGGAGCTACTGGATGATCATCATGTTGGCGGTCCTCACAGTATTGGTGGGTCAGGCCTTCGGTATCTTCATCTTCGGACTGATGCCGTCACTACGTATGTCGATGAGTATCTGTTCGCTGTGGGCCATGTTGGGATTCACAGCCTGTGGAGCCACCTTCCCGGTGATGGCCATGGACTCCCCCATCGTAGCCTTGGCCAACCTCTTCCCTTTACGCCATTACTACATGATCTATCAGTTGTGTATCTTCAACGGCTACCCGATAGATACCGCATGGTTCCATTTCATGGCAATGGGCATCTTCCTCAGTCTGCCCTTCTTTGTCATCAAGAATATCCGTAAAGCCATGCTGGAGTTCCAGTATATACCATAATATAACGCATCATGAAGCAGGGTACACTCCTACAAAGAATCAACGAAGGTATACACGATATGTGTTACATATGGGCAAAAGAGATGAAATCTGTTGTCCAGGATGAGGGTGTGCTCATCTTCTTCATCATCGTACCGATCCTCTACCCGCTCATCTATTCGTGGGCATACAACAACGAGACGGTAAGAGAGGTGCCTACAGCTATCGTTGATAACAGCAACTCCTCACTCAGTCGTACGTTCATACGGAATTTCGATGCCTCACCCAATACGAAGGTGGCTTACCGATGCAATGACATGAAGGAGGCGCGCGACCTGATGGAGAAACAGGTCGTTCATGGCATCCTCTATTTCCCAGAGGACTTCGCTACACGACTGAACAGGATGGAGCAGTCCACGGTGAGTGTGTACTGCGACATGGCCTTGATGCTCAACTACAAAGCGATTTTCCAGACAGCCACCGCCGTGCAAGGGGAGATGAACAAAGACATACAGATCAGTATGGCAGGCAACTATACCGATCGGGAGGACCAGATTGCCACGCAACCCTTGGCCTTCGAAGAGGTGCCACTCTTCAACACCACAGGGGGATACGGTAACTTCATCATTCCCGGAGTGCTCATCCTGATCCTGCAACAGACACTCTTGTTAGGTATCGGACTGGCTGCAGGAACGGCACGTGAGAACAACCGTTATCGTGACCTGGTGCCTATCAGCAAGCATTACAACGGACTCTTCCGTATCGTGTTCGGCAAAGCGCTGTGTTACTTCATGCTCTACATGGTGATCAGCGCCTACGTGCTCCTGGTCATCCCCCATCTGTTCCACTATACGGCCCTGGCACGTGGCACCGACATGATCGGATTGGTCGTTCCGTTCCTCTTGGCATGTATCTTCTTCGGCATGTTCGTGTCGTGTATCGTCAGATACCGTGAGAACGTCATCCTGCTGGTGGTCTTCACCTCACTGCCCCTGCTCTTCATGGCAGGAACATCGTGGCCACAGAGCAATATCCCCGGCGTATGGCAGGGTGTATCATGGCTCTTCCCCTCCACCTGGGCCGTGAGAGGATTTATCCGTATGAACTCCATGGGGGCCACCCTGCATGAGATACAGTTTGAGTATCAGATGCTGTGGCTACAGGTAATCGTCTATTTCTTTGCCGCCTGTCTGGTTTACCGTTATCAGATCATCAGCACTCGTCAGCGCGTTGTCAGTCGCGTGAAATACATGCAGGAGCAGGCCAAACGGGCGAAGAAAATGGAAAAATGAGAATGTTCTTCTCTTTATATCGACAGAGAGAAAGAACCAAGAGAGAACTCGTTGCACGCTCCGGTCAGAACAAATCCGACTCTTCAAAACTGTGCTGCGGAACTCGCTTCGCTCAAACAGTCCTCGCACTGCCTAAAGGCACCGTTTTTCAGTCGTCGCATTTGTTACCTTCCCTCTCGCTATCGCAACAATAAGAGCCCCCTCTAACTCCCCCGAAGGGGGAGAAAAAAATAAAGCCGGACCTTTGATGGTCCGAGATTACATTAGTGTAAGAGCGACGAGTAGGTTTTGAGCCCCTTGATAGGGGCGGCTCTAAAGCAGGGTAGTGTTGCAAAGCAACAAGGCCTTTGACTTTTGACCTTTGACCGAGTACCTTCAACTGGCCTCGCAGGGGTTGGGGAGGTCTTTTAATTCTTCACTTCCACAATCTTCGTGGCTGCCTTCTCTTTATTTCTGCGGTTGGTGACGGTAACTACCGCCTGCGCCAGATTGATGAAGGCAATGCCCGTCATCGTCTCTGAGGTGAGGGCTACCGGACTGCCCTGATCACCACTCTCACAAATGCTCTGTACGATAGGGATCTGAGCCAACAAAGGCACCTTCAACTCCTCAGCCAAGCGTTTACAACCCTCCTTACCGAAGATATAATATTTGTTCTCCGGCAGTTCGGCAGGGGTAAACCACGCCATGTTCTCCACCAGTCCTAAGATTGGCACATTCACCTTCTCGTTACGGTACATGTCAACACCCTTGCGGGCATCGGCCAGCGCCACCTGTTGCGGTGTTGAGACGATGACAGCACCCGTGATGGCCAACGACTGTAACAACGTGAGATGAATATCCGAGGTGCCCGGAGGAGTGTCAAGGATGAAATAGTCGAGCTCTCCCCAGTCGGCATCGGCAATCAACTGTTTCAGGGCATTCGAAGCCATACCACCGCGCCACAGGGTTGCCGTGTCGGGATTCACGAAGAAACCGATACTCAACAGTTTGATACCATATTTCTCAATCGGTTCGATCAGATCACGGTCATCCACATGCACGGCATACGGACGGGCATCCTCCACGTCAAACATCTTCGGAACACTCGGACCGAAGATATCCGCATCCAACAAGCCCACCTTATAACCCAAACGGGCCAGGGCAATGGCTAAGTTAGCTGCCACGGTGCTCTTACCTACCCCACCCTTGCCGGAGCTCACGGCGATGATATTCTTCACGCCTGGCAGATAGTTGCCTGCCTGCGGACGGGCCTTCGACTTAAACTCGGTGACGATCTCTACCTCCACGTCTTTCGACACATGGTAGTGGATAGCCGCCTCGGCAGCCTTTACCGTGGATTTCAAGAACGGATCGGTATCTCTGGGGAACTCCAGCACCACCTTCACCTTCATGCCGTTGATACTGGGTGTGTCGGCCACCATGCCACTCTCTACAAGATTCTTCTTGGTCCCTGGATAGGTTACGGTAGCCAGGGCATCTAATATTAGTTTGGGATATAAAGTCATAATTTTTCTAAATTTCATGCAAAAGTACACAATAAATGTGTAAACGACAAATATCGAATGATTTTTTATCGTACATTTGCAATCGTGAATACAACGAATAAGAGACATTTCGCTTCATGGGTATTATTGGCAGTATTTGTGCCAATGCTATTCTTTTCGTCGCTTCACATTCACGAGTCAGCCGTAGAAGAGATCAGTTGTACCGATTGCGTGCACCATGTATGTCATGGTCATATAGCGCAGCAGGCGGCTCATCTGCACGATTGTGTGCTGTGCCAGTTCCTCACGCTGACATTTGTGGCTGCCCTGATCCACATCTTTTATTATTATCAACCGAGAAAAACGAAGATCCGTTTACAGCGATGTACAGTCAACCGTCTGACATCTCGTAACCTGATCATACCGCGCGCTCCACCCTTTGTCTGATAGAACTGCTATTTTTTATCGCAACCACATTCGCATGTGTGTTGCCTTTAATAGTTTTATCTAACAATCAGACAAACAAAATGAAGAACAAAATATTTTTTGCCCTTCTGCTGCTGATATGTACGCAGACAAGGGCGCAGGTGAACCACGACAGTTGTGTGCACCTGCATGAGATCGTCGTTACCGGACTGACCGGTGGCAATCACATCAACCACATACCCTCACCCGTGAGTGTGATATCCGCTAACGAACTGCAGCGCATCGCCTCCACCAATATCATCGATGCCATCAGCAAGCACCCGGGAATCTCACAGATCACTACCGGTGGAGGAATCTCCAAACCCGCGATCCGCGGACTGGGTTACAACCGTATCCTCACCGTCAACGACGGTATCCGTCAGGAAGGACAGCAATGGGGCGATGAACACGGACTGGAGGTGGATGGTGATGCCGTCCATTCCGTAGAGGTCATCAAGGGTCCTGCCTCACTGATGTACGGCTCGGATGCCATGGCGGGTGTCATCATCCTGCACGACGCACCCATCGCACCCATCAATACGATCAGAGGAAACGTGTCGGGCGGTTATCAGACGAATGGCAACCTATGGCACTACTCCGCCAACATCGCAGGCAACCAGGACGGTTTTGTGTGGGACTGGCGCTGGAGTCAGAAACACTCGGATGCGTATAAGAACCCCGTCAATGGGACCGTTTTCAACTCGCAGTTTGCAGAACAGGCCCTCAACGGCATGTTTGGCCTGAACAAGAACTGGGGATACAGTCATCTGAAGATGGGCTACTACCATCTCAAACCGGGTATCGTAGAGGCTGGTGAAGAGGAGAAAGAAGACTTTGAAGAAGGCGCTGAGGAAGAACCGGAGGCTCCCTTCCAACAGATCCATCACTACAAGGCCGTATGGGATCAGATGATCCGTCTAGGTGACGGACAACTAAAGACGCTCTTAGGCTATCAGCAGAACCGTCGTCAGGAATATGAGGAACCTGATGAGTGCGGACTTGATTTCCAGTTGCATACGGTCAACTACGACCTGCGGTATGTCACCCCCGAATGGAGCGGATGGAAAGGAAATATCGGTGTCAACGGCATGTGGCAACAGTCACGCAACCGTGGTGTAGAGTACCTTATCCCGGCTTATTACCTCTTTGATGTCGGACTGTTCACCACCTTCAGTAAGGACTTCCACGAGCGGTTGCATATCAACGGTGGTGTGCGCGTGGACAACCGAAAGTTGCACAGTCATGAGTTGTACGACGAGGGTGCGCTGCGCTTCGAGGCCTTCACCCGTTCGTTCACGGGCTTCTCCATGAGCACCGGCATCATCTACAATATCACGCCCACCTTCGATATCCGCGCTAATATCGCACGGGGTTTCCGGGCACCCAACCTAAGTGAACTGGGCAGTAACGGTGAGCATGAGGGAACACTGCGCTATGAGATCGGCAACAAAGACCTGAAGGCAGAAGGATCATGGCAGTTTGACCTGGGCTTCGACTACTCCTCAGAGCCTTTCTCCGCCAAGCTCGCACTCTTTGCCAACCGCATCGACGACTTCATCTTCCTGGAAAAGAACGGTCAGGTGATCGAGGGCAAAGACGCCTTCTCGTATCGTCAGCACGATGCCCGTCTGATGGGCTTCGAGGCCACCGTCATCGTACATCCTGTGAGGAACCTGCATTTCGAGAATTCTTTCTCGTATGTCGATGCTCAGCAGATCAACGCCTCAGACGACAGTAAATACCTGCCGTTCACGCCGGCACCCCGCTGGCTGTCAAGCATCCATTACGACATCCCCAACGGCGGGAAGACCTTACGTAACCTGTTTGCTGAGTTGGAGATGGACTGCAACCTCCGCCAGACACATGTCCGCACGGTCTATGATACCGAGACGGAGACACCTTCGTACACGTTGTGGAACATTTCCGCAGGAGCAGATATCTATGGGAAGAAGGGTAAGTTGTTTGCTGTCAACCTCACGGCCCAGAACATCTTCGACCGTGCCTACCAGAACCATCTCAACCGGTTGAAGGAGGGTGGCATCTACAACATGGGCCGTAACATCGTCATGAAGGTGTCGGTGCCTATCAGCATCCTGTAAGTCTTTCTTCAGACGATCACAAGGACATCTATCATCGTGGGAGTGTTACACATGTGTGTCGCTCCCACTTCTCTTATCCCTGCGGTAACTGCGGTACTCATCGAGCGGAATCTCCACCTCAGGCTCCTGCAGTTCTCCCTCGCGCGGCAACAGGAATTTCTGATAACGGATATTCAGTCCGCGGTCCATCCACATCTTCTCGTAGTATGTCTGAATGGTCAGGATCTCCTTGGGCAACTCACCCTGTTCGCCAACAGCTGCAGATGGGTTGTCCATCACGCCGTAGAGGTCTTCCGTGCGGTACAACAGCGGTAGCGCATTCTTGTCCACCATATAACTGGTGTAGGTGAAGAGGAAATTGCTGTCGGTCTTCAGATGGATCACTCCCCCATCCACCAGGAAATGGCGGTAGCGGTTCATGAAGTAGGTGGAGGTGAGGCGCTTACGCGGATTCTTCATCTGCGGGTCGCTGAAGGTGAGCCAGATCTCCTTCACCTCATCCTGCCCGAAGAAACGATCGATAATCTCGATATTTGTGCGCAGGAAAGCCACGTTCTTGAGTCCTTCGTTCAGGGCCTGTGTAGCACCGGTCCACATGCGGGCGCCCTTGATATCCACACCCACGAAGTTCATCTGCGGGTAGAGCTTGGCCAACTCCACGGTATATTCACCCTTGCCGCATCCCAACTCCAGTACGATGGGGTTGTCATTGTGGAAATACTGTTCATTCCAGTGACCTTTCATCTCGAAGGGGATGTCGGCCATCACCCCATAGGGGTACTGAAAGACATTCTCGTAACGCTCCATATCGGCAAACTTCGCTAATTTTCCTTTTCCCATGTTTCTATATTTTTAGAGGGCAAAGTTACAAAAAGTCGAGTGAAATGCGAAAGGAAAGCAAACTTTTCTTTTCATTTCCGAGACGGAGTAACTTCGGCGAAGCCAAAGTTACAAAAATTCTGAGTAAGCGAGAAGAAAAGAAAACTGTTTCTTTTCTCGAGCGTGAAGAATTTATTAAAAAAATATCAACATGTCAAACATTTGGGGGGATAACAAACGCTATTGTTATTTCTATATAAAGGCTTTTCCTCATGGAGGCATAAGCTCGGAAAGATGATGCTGCTTGTGTTTGTCATAGGTAAAACCCGTGATTTAAACATCGATGCAAAGATAATACATATCGATACGGATTGCAATTTTGTCGACAGAAAAATTTTTGTGATTAAGATTCATTAACAAGATGAAACACTTTTTGGTCATTCGGTCATTCGGTCATTTGGTCATTTGAAATGATTTGTGGTATTATATATATATATATATATTATTTATTAAATAGGTTCGCGCAAGTTTTCGTTTTGCAAGGTATGTCGAATGACCGAATGACCAAATGACCGAATGACCGATTAAATGACCAGAAAAGAATTGGTCTCTCGGTCTCACGGTCTCACGGTCTCTTGCACCCCTATGTCATGATTCGGGCAAATAATATAATTAATAATATATATATATATAATTTATTAAAGAGGTACGCGCAATTAAGAAGTTTCTTGTGCAAGGCATGTCAAGAGACCGTGAGACCGTGAGACTTTTTTGTTTTGCCTATATATAAAAGATTGATAATATGATAGTTATAATGTTTTATTAAAGTCTTTTACGCAAGAGACCGTCAAAAGACCAAAAGACTTTTATCTCATAATTTGCTAAAGCGGATGAGTACGTATCCGCATATTTTCCGATGAATTGGGCAGTATTTACAGGCGTGTAAGATATTTTCAATTCAAATTACTTTACAAAAGTAACGTTAAAACGAAAGATTCGTTTGGCAAGCACCACGAAAAGTCACCTTTCCCACAGGAAAAGAATATCTTTGAGAGCAGCAAAAAGCACCTTTTTGACTTGCAAAAGGCACCTTTGAAAGTAGGAAAAAGCACCCTTTTGACTTGCAAAATTTACACTTACAGAGCTCACGCCCTCATCGCAGACTTGATCCGCAATCTCCTGCAGGAAAAGCACCCTTTTGACTTGCAAAAGATACACTTACTGAGCTCACGCCCTCATTGCGGACTTGATCCGCAATCTCCCGCGGGAAAAACACAGAATAACAGAGTTAATCTTATAAATAATTCCTCGGTGTCTTTGTATCTCTGTGTTTCAATTAGGAGATCGCGGATCAAGTCCGCGATGAGGGTGTAGTGTAAAACGATGAAAAAAGGGCTTAGATAAAACTAAGCCCCATTTACCATCAGGAAATATTCTGATCCTGTAAGTTTATTCGATCACTACGGTTGTCCATCCATGGATATCCTCTTCGATACCGTACTGGATGTTACGCAGATGCTTATACAGTTTCTCAGAGATCGGACCCGGTTTGCCATCCTTACTGATGACATAGCTCTTACCCGTCTCAATATCGTCGATGCGAGAGATCGGAGAGATCACGGCAGCTGTTCCGCAAGCACCAGCCTCCTCGAAGGTCTCAAGCTCCTCCTCTGGTATCGGACGGCGCTCCACCTTCATGCCCATATCCTCTGCCACCTGCATCAAACTCTTATTGGTGATACTCGGCAGAATAGAGGTTGACAACGGTGTCACGTAGGTATTATCCTTGATACCGAAGAAGTTGGCAGCACCACACTCGTCGATATACTTTTTCTCCTTGGCATCCAGGTAGAACTCGCATGCATAACCCAGGTCGTGAGCTTTCTTGTTGGCCAGCAGAGAAGCGGCGTAGTTACCTCCCACCTTATAGATACCTGTTCCAAGAGGAGCAGAACGGTCGTGGTCGCGGATGATCACGTAAGGATTAGTGGCAAAACCACCCTTGAAGTACGGACCTACCGGGGTAACGAAGATCAAGAACACATACTCTTTGGCAGGATGTACACCCACCTGTGCGCTGGTACCGATGAGCAGCGGACGGATATACAGAGAGGCACCGCTCTCGTAAGTAGGAATCCATTCCTGGTTCAGGCGTACCACCTTTTTCACCATTTCACAAAATAATTCTGTCGACACCTCTGGCATCAGGATACCACGACAGGTTGACTGCAAGCGCGCTGCATTCTCCTCCATACGGAAAACACGTACTTTTCCGTCAGGACAGCGGAAAGCCTTCAGTCCCTCGAAAGCTTCCTGACCATAGTGAAGACTGGTGGCAGCCATGTGGAGCTTCAAGTATTCGTCGGAACAAACCTCAATCTCTCCCCATTTACCGTCACGATAATAGCAACGTACATTGTAATCAGTTGGCATGTACCCAAATGACAAATTTGCCCAATCTAAGTTTTTCATCTTAATAAGGATTTTAGTATTACAATTACGGCACAAAGATAGTGAAAATTCTGATTAAGCGAAGAGAAAATATCAAAAATATTTTCTTGAGCGTGAAGAATTTATTCAAAAGCGAGAGTAAAACAAAATTAATTCGTATTTTTGTCGTAACGTTGCAACTTTTTTGTGTTGCGTTGCGTCAAACCATCAAACGAACAAAAAAATATTGAGATATGAGAAAATCATTTTTAACTATTATCATGGTAATGCTGCTGGGATGTACCACGGCAACATTCGCACAACAGACAAATAAGAAAGCTCAGCAGCCTCAGGTCACCGACGTGGTGAGCGCCACCGATACCGCTGCGATCGAGGCCTATAGCGATACCACATCGGCACCCGTAGCCGTCGACACAGCAGCCATCAACAACGCCCCCATCAATATGGATTGGGATGAGGAAGAGATTGCCTGGAAGTTCTTCAACGACAACAAAGGATGGGCCATGGCATTAGCCATCATCATCATCCTGGCCTTATTGCTCATCAGTCTGGCACCGTTCATCATCTTAGGTTTCATCATCTACCTGATCGTGAAGAACCGTAGGATGCGGTCGGAGCTGAGGGAGAAAGAGACTGTTTCGTCACAAGGCGAGCAGGAGGCACATGCCACGCAGACTCCGCATGACACGGCTTACACCACGGTTAGCGACACGTATATGGACAAGCAGAACCAGGCCATCAAGAACATCTTCCTGGGCATCGGCATCGTCATCGCCCTGAACATTTTTGGCATGGACAAACTGGCAGGCATCGGTTGGATCGTGGTATGCTGGGGTATCGGACAATTTATCATCGCCCGTAACTCCAGGAAGAGGATCCCCATGGAGCCTAAAGAGAAAGATACGCACACCCGTTCTACGGATGATGACTATGTGGAAGTGAAGAGTGAAGAGTAGGAAGCCCCTCCCCAACCTCCCCGAAAGGAAGGAGGATTCATTCGGGGACAGGCTCACTTGGGTGCCTGTCCCCGCAAAAGAAAAATAAGATAGAAACAAACTATAATTTTTACGAGTATGGAACCAAAAAGATTGTATCGTTCAACGAAAGACCGTATGATTGGCGGTGTGTGTGGTGGTATCGGTGAATACCTGGAAGTAGATCCTACAGCGATCCGCGTGGCTTATGCCCTGTTAACTTTGTTCACCGCGTTCTGTGGTGTGATCCTCTACCCTATCCTTTGGATCATCATGCCGGAGAAAAGATAAGAGATGTCGGAGAAACTCAACGATATGACCTTGGTGGCGCGGGCGACCGTGTTTCATGACAGGCGGGCCTTTGAGCAGCTTGTCAGGAAATACCAGTCGCCTGTGCGACGGTTTTTCCTGAACCAGACGATGGGAAACGCGGCATTGAGCGACGACCTGGCACAAGAGACGTTTCTCAAGGCCTATACTCATCTCGACACGTTCAAGGGCATCGCCGGTTTCTCCACCTGGCTCTACCGCATCGCCTACAACGTGTTCTACGACAACACCCGCAGGCAGCACTTCACCGAAGACATCACTTCTAAGGCAGTACAAAACAAGCCCTCTCCACGTCATGACAACGACCTGCAGATGGATATCCACGAGGCGCTGAAGATCCTGAAGGAAGAAGAGCGCACCTGTATCATCCTGCAGATGATGGAAGGTCAATCCATCGACAAGATCGCTGCCATCACCGGCATGGCCGAAGGCACGGTAAAATCGCACTTATCACGAGGAAAGAAACAGTTAGCAACTTATCTAAAAGAAAATGGTTATGGATAATAGGAAGATTCATTCGCAGGAGCTGCAAGAGACGGTGAGCGCAGATGAGGAGCGCTTGCTAAAGGATTTCTTTCAGACTCAGCAGCAGGATATCGAAGATAACGGATTCACCACCAAGGTGATGCGGCAACTACCCCAGACAAGCAGTCGTCTGAGCACGCTATGGACCATCATCTGTGTGCTGGCAGGTATCGCCTTCTTGTATTTCTCCCATGCCCTACAGGGATTGTCGGTCAGCATGAGCGGACTGAAGACAGAGTTGCTGAGCATCCATCCCACGGCAGGTGGTATGGCTGTGGTGTTTATCTGTCTGGCAACACTCACGGTAGCAGGCAGTTACTCATTCTTTGTGAAGGAAAATTTCTAAATCTAAATATCGATGATGATACCCTCATCACCACTCTTGTCGGTGTTTGTCTTGGGTTTACTCTTCGGCAACTGTTTGAGTTGTCCCTTCTCGTCAAACATGCCATAGGTAGTACGTAGCACGGTAAACTCCGTACGACGGTTCAACTGGTTGCAGATCTCTTGTTTCTCCTCATCCAACGCCTTGATGAACTCCTCGGTGAGTTCATCATTTTCTTTCAGCCAAGGATATTTCTCGGTTACTTTCTTACGGATCTTCTTCGGCCGCTCTACGCCATAGCCCACAGGTGTAAGACGATCGGCGGCAATGCCATGGTCGATCAGGTAACGCACTACCGACTCGGCACGTCGCTGCGACAAGTTCTTATTATACTGGGCCCTACCACGATAGTCGGCATGCGCTGCCAACTCAATAGTGATATTGGGGTTCTCGTTCAGAAGCTTCACCAATTCATCGAGGGCTGTAGCCGACTCCGGGCGCAACGTTGCCTTATCGAAGTCGTAGAAGATATTATCGATGAGCACGGGCACGCGGATAGAGGCAAGAGGGAACTGCAGGGTATATTCCTTCGACTCACTGACAGGCTCCACCCGCAACTCCTCTTTATGGTTCAAGAAACCGTTGCACGTAGCCAACAGCACATAATCGACATTCGGGTTGATGACCTGTTCGAACGAACCGTCACCCTTCACGCTGAGTTTCAGGTTCGTACCGTCGTTACCCACGACATACACCTGTGCGGCAGGCAACTCATACCCTTCCATCTCGTACACCCATCCCTTGATGGTCTGCACGATCTCTGGATTCTCAAAACTATAGATATGATCCCATCCACGACCGTCACCACGGTTGGAAGAGAAAAAACCGCGGTTGTGCGGTCCTTCGAAGGTACATCCGAAATCATCCCCCTGTGAGTTGAGCGGAAAACCGGGATGTTCCAGGAAATAGCGCCCGTCCTTACCCACCTTGGCAATGAAGATATCCAGTCCGCCCAGTCCGGGATGACCGTTGGAAGAGAAATACAGATCACCATTCGGACGGAAGGTAGGGAACATCTCATCGCCCTCGGTATTCACCGGACTGCCGATATTCTCCACGCCCCCTAAGCCGGCAGCGGTGATACGACAGCGCCAGATATCCAGTCCGCCCTTGCCTCCAGGCATGTCGGACACGAAATAGAGCCATTGCTCATCGGGCGACACGGCAGGGTGTGCATAACTGGAAAGGGTGTCGCGGGTAAGTTCCAAGGCTGTAGCCTTACCCCATGCGGCATCACTACGCTGAGCAGTCATGATCTTGGCAAAACGAGGATAGGAAGGATCAGACGAACATTGCGTGAGGTACATCGTACGTTGGTCGGCAGAGAAGCAGCAGGCCCCCTCATCATACTCGGTGTTGAGTCCTGACTCGATTGTCTGCGGACGGCCCCACTTACCTTTGTCATCCTTCTGTGAGAAGAAGATATCACCTGCCTTAGCTCCCGTGATACCGCTGATCTCATCGCCCTGCGCCTCATTACGGGTAGAGGTGAAAAAAAGTTGGTCGTTCTCATCACCAAAAAGCATGGGTGAATAATCAGATCTGCGGGAATTGAAGATATCCATCTTCTTCACGGTGTAGCGCGAGCCTAACTGTTTAATCTCCGGCGCCTCCCTGGCTGATTTTAATCCGTTAATCGCCAGTTGGTTATCGGGCATAGAGTCGAGTACCAGTTGAAACTCGGTTGCAGCCTCTTTGTAGTTGGCATTCTTCAAAAGTTGTCGTGCAAACGACAGGTGTGTCTGCACATCATCCTGCTTATACCGGATGACATTCCGGTAGGCAGCAATGGCTTTCTGCGTACTGTTAATCTTCTCATAGCAAGCCGCCATCTTGAGAGCACGCTGTCCACGTAATGCCTTCTCCTTGGCTGGTGTCTTGTTATAAGCGCTCTTGAAAGCCTCAGCAGCATCATAGTATTCCCCTACGGCAAGAAATTTCTCACCCTTCTTCATATCACGCTCCGCACCACAGGCATAGAGGCAGAGGAGCATGACGATCACGGAAAACAGTAGATACGCCTTTTTACTCATTATTATAATAACTGCATGAGGGTCGTTTTATTGCTTGAAGGGCAGACGGAATGTGCAACCGCCCTTCCACTCAGAGCAGCCATAGGCCGTCTTGCCCTTGATGATATGTCCCTTTCCACACAGCGGACAAGTTTTTCCGATGATGCTGTCATCGGCTGGCAACGTCTCAGGGGCTGCCTTGGTCACCGTCTTGGCTGTTGCAGGTTTCGGTGCAGCACTCTTCTTCTTGACCGTCTTTTTCTTCAGGTCCTCACTGGTCGTGATGGTCACTACCCTATTGCTGTTGTCTGCCATCACCTGATGGACAATCTGCGTAACCTGCTCTTTCAACTCGTTGATAAACACCCCCGGTTCATAAGCATGATGCTCGATATCACGCAGTTTCTTCTCCCAGATACCCGTCAGTTCACAACTCTTCAGCAATTCTTCCTTGATGATGTCTATCAGTTCGATGCCGGTAGCCGTGGCCAGCAGGTTCTTCTTCTCCCTACGGATATAATGGCGCTTGAAGAGCGTCTCGATGATGCCCGCACGGGAGGAAGGACGCCCGATACCATTCTCTTTCATGGCGGCACGCAACTCCTCATCATCCACAAACTTACCCGCTGTCTCCATGGCACGTAGCAGGGTGGCCTCGGTGTAATACTTCGGAGGGGTTGTCCACTTCTCCGTCAACGTGGGGGTATGCGGTCCTGACTCTCCCTTGACGAAGGCCGGTAAGGTCTTCTCATCATTATCCTTCTCACCCTTCTCCGCATCGGTGGGCATCTCATCTTTCGAAGCCTCATACACCGCATGCCATCCGGGTTCGAGGATCTGCTTACCCGTCACCTTAAACTCCTCTTCATCCACCTTGCCCAACACGGTGGTGGTGGCAAACTTACAGTCGGGATAGAACACGCAGATGAAGCGCTTGGCAATCAGGTCGTACACCTTCCACTCGAAATCCGTCAGGTTGGAGGGTTTCACACCCGTAGGGATGATGGCATGGTGGTCGGTCACCTTAGAGGTATCAAACACCTTCTTGGATTTCTTCAGTGGTTTACCGCCCAGCACCTTCACCAACTGCGCATAGGGCTGACTGCCATTATGTTGTACCTGAAAGAGTCCGTTCATCGTCGCAGGACATTTCGGGTAGATATCATCACTCAAGAATTGGGTATCTACACGGGGATAGGTGGTGAGTTTCTTCTCGTACAGACTCTGAATGGTGTTGAGCGTCTGTTCGGCACTCATGGAGAATTTACGGTTGCAGTCCACCTGCAGGGAGGTAAGATCATAAAGATGTGGCGGTGCCTCGGTACCATTCTTCTTCTGTACGGAGGTCACGGTGAAGGGTTTGTCGGCAATCGTCTCAAAGGCCTTCTCTCCTTCTTCCTTGGAGGTGTACTTTCCTTTTGTTGCTACGAAGGTGGTATCCCGATAGATAGTTGACAGCACCCAGTAAGGCTCGGGCACGAAGGTATCAATCTCCTTCTGTCGGTTCACGATCAGGGCTAATGTGGGTGTCTGCACCCTACCGATGCTCAGCACCTGTTTGTTCTGTCCGTATTTTAAGGTATACAGACGAGTGGCATTCATTCCTAAGAGCCAGTCGCCGATGGCACGTGACAGCCCAGCAAAGTAGAGGGAGTCGTAATCACCCTGTTCTTTGAGTTGCCGGAATCCTTCTTGTATCGCCTCATCGGTCATCGAGGATATCCACAGTCGTTTGACAGGACATTTCGCTTGGGCCTTCTGCATCACCCATCGCTGGATCAACTCTCCCTCCTGCCCGGCGTCACCACAGTTGATGATCATATCCGCAGCCTGCATCAGTCGTTCGATCGTGGCAAACTGCTTTGCAATCCCTTTATCATCAATCAGTTTGATGCCAAAGGTAGGAGGAATCATCGGCAGGGATGACAGACTCCAGCGCTTCCACATGGGTGTGTAGTCGTGCGGTTCTTTCAGGGTACACAGGTGTCCGAACGTCCACGTCACCTGGTAGCCGTTCCCTTCCATATATCCGTCCTTGGAGACGGTAGCACCGATAATCCTTGCGATGTCGCGCGCCACACTGGGTTTCTCTGCGATACAAACAATCATGATCCCTTCTATTATTATTCAGAACTGTATAGTAGGGTGCAAAATTAGAAAAAAATCCCGAAACAAGAGCCGTTCAACCAAGAAAAATAGTCATTCGGTCATTTGGTCATTCGGTCAGTTAGCCCAGTAAGGGCGATATCCGTCATCGCGGCTTAAGCCCTGTAAGAGCGTTAGAGTATAGGCGGGGGCGTGAGCCCCCGTTATATTCGGAAAAATATGACAACCCCGAAGGGGTGACAGGTTTGGTGTGTCCCATGGATATTATCGTTGCCTACGATGCTCTGTCGCCCCTACGGGGCTTTTATATTGGGGGGTATATCCTCGCACGGGGGTTGACACCCCCGCCTATGCTCTGGCGCCCTACGGGCTGATTATCAATCCCATTCTGTGTCCTATTCACTCATTGCGTGCTTGATTCCCTCATTGCGGCCACTGAGCTGCAATCTCCCAATTTATTGCACATTCTCCGCAAAAGAGGGTTTAGCCCTGAAAGGGCGATAGAGTATAGGCAGGGGCGTGAGCCCCCGTTATATTCGGTAGGATATGACAACCCCGTAGGGGTGACAGGTTTGGAGTGTCCAATGGTACTATCGTTGCCTGCAATGCTCTGTCGCCCCTACGGGGCTTTTATATCGGGGGTATATCCTCGCACGGGGGTTGACACCCCCGCCTATGCTCTGGCGCCCTACGGGCTGATTAATCCCATTCTGTGTTTAATTCACTCATTGCGGGTTAAGCCCTACGGGCTTTTGCATCAGCATATGGTTAGACATAAGAAAGTGGAGAAACTTGCGATAAAAACAAGTTTTCCTTTTGTGTTTTGCTCGTTTATCTGTATCTTTGTCTGCAGAAAACGAATGCTAACAAGAGAATATATGAAAAGACTAAAGATATTCATATTGGCTGTGCTGACAGGGATTATGTGTGCACAGGCAGCCACGGTAGAAAGACAGGGACGTACTGTGATCATCCGTCCGGATAACGGACAAGCACGAGTGGTTTGTCTGGAAGTGATCAACGACGGTATTATCCGTGTGCGGGCCACCAGTAAAGAGGCATTGCCCCAAAAACCGAAGAGTCTTATCATCGTGCCACAGACCACCACACCACAATACGATGTGACCGAAGATGCAGAGAACATTTGTGTGAAAGCGGCACAGGTGCAGGCTGTCGTGAGTCGGCGGACAGGTAGAATAACATTCCTGGATGCTGACGGCAAGACCTTATTGCGTGAATCTGAACAAGGCAAGAAGTTCTGGAACTACACCGTACCGGATCGAGAACTGGGACTTCGTAGTGGATCAACTGTTACTGAGGAGCAGCGCCACGGACTGTCTTGGCAGATGCTGTTCGACTCACCTGATGATGAAGCCTTCTACGGACTGGGACAGCACCAGAGCGAAGAACTGAACATGAAGGGGCGCAACGAAGATCTGTTCCAGTATAACACCAAAGTATCCGTTCCTTTCGTGCTCTCGAACAAGCACTACGGACTGCTATGGGACAGTTATAGCTACTGTCGTTTTGGTAATCCCAATGACTACCTGCAGTTGAACAAGGCTTTCAAGCTTTACGATAAGAAAGGTCGCCCAGGACATCTGACAGGCACCTATATCGAGAAGGATGGAAAGAAGATCGTGCGCGATGAAGACAGCATCTACTATGAGTATGCCTTCCCCAAGACCTCTGAGATTGCTTGCAGAACAGAAAACGGAGGTATCAAGAACCTGCCGCAGGGATTCCGACTGGATGGAGCCACCGTCACCTACGAGGGATTCATCGAGCCCTCTGTGACATCACGCTATCAGTTTATCCTCTATTATGCCGGTTACATTAAGGTTTATCTGGATGGCAAGGAGGTGGTGGCAGAACGGTGGCGCACCGCCTGGAACCCCAGCAGTTATAAGTTTGATTTCCCGATGCAGGGAGGTAAAAGGATCCATCTGCGTATAGAGTGGAAGCCCGACGGTGGGGAGAGTTATTGTGGATTGCGCGTCGCCCAACCCCGGAGCAAGGAAGAACGCGGAAGACTGTCCGTCTGGAGTGAGATGGCTAAGGACATGGACTACTATTTCATTGCCGGCAAGGATATGGATGAGGTGATTGCCGGTTATCGTACACTGACAGGTCGTGCCTCGCTCTATCCCAAGTGGGCATTGGGATTCTGGCAGAGTCGTGAGCGTTACAAGTCCAGCAGTGAGGTAGAAGAGACATTGGCAGAGTTCCGTCGCCGACATATCCCTATTGACAATATCGTACAGGATTGGTTCTACTGGAAGGAAGACCAATGGGGCAGTCATCAGTTTGATGCCTCCCGCTACCCCAACCCACAAGCCATGATCGACAGCGTCCATCAGATGCACGGACGTTTTATGATCAGCGTATGGCCCAAGTTCTATGTCAATACCGCTAACTATAAGGAGCTCGACAGCAAAGGGTGGATGTACACCCAAGCGGTAAAAGATGATATCCACGACTGGGTGGGCCGCGGTTATGTAGCAGGTTTCTACGATGCTTACAGTCCTGAAGCCCGCAAGATGTTCTGGCGACAGATGGATGAGAATCTCTATACCGGATTAGCCCTAAAAGGTAGCGGTAGCAAACGCCCAACTCTAAACGCTAAACTCTCAACCTTCATTGATGCCTGGTGGATGGATGCTTCAGAGCCCAACGTACGTGACTGTACACCCTTGTGGTATCGCAAGGCCCTGTGCGGTCCTACAGCCCTCGGCACCTCAACAGAGTATTTCAATGCCTACTCCATCGTCAATGCGGATGCCATCTACCATGGTCAGCGTGGCGTGTGGAAAGGAAAGCGTAATGAACCCCGTGTGTTCCTGCTTACCCGCAGCGGTTTTGCCGGAGAGCAACGCTATAGCACAGCCACATGGAGCGGAGATATCGGGACCCGGTGGGAGGATATGCGTGCCCAGATGACTGCCGGCATGAACTTCTCGATGTCGGGCATCCCCTTCTGGGGCATGGACCAGGGTGGTTTCTGTGTGGAACGTCGTTATGTAGAGGCACAACAACTCTTCGACAAGACAGGACAGGAGAATGAAGATCTCAAGGAGTGGCGCGAACTTCAATGCCGCTGGAATCAGTTTGGCACCTTCGTGCCTATCTTCCGCAGTCATGGTCAGTGGCCTCTACGCGAGATCTGGAACATCGCTCCGCAAGAGCATCCTGCCTACCAGTCGTTTGTGTATTATGATCGTCTGCGCTATCACCTGATGCCTTATCTGTACTCCCTGGCTGCCTGGACCCATTTTAAGGATTACACGATGATGCGGGCCTTAGTGATGGATCATGGCAACGACCGGGAGGTGCTCAGTATCAAGGACCAGTGGATGCTCGGTCCTGCCCTGATGGCTTGTCCTGTGGGATATTATAAGGCACGTAACCGCAGTGTCTATTTCCCCGCTCATACCGGGTGGTATGATCTCTATACGGGCGATTATATCGATGGTGGTCAGCGTCTCATGGTCGATGCTCCCTACGAACAGATTCCCGTCTATGTGCCCGAGGGCAGTATCATCCCCTTCGGTGCGCAGATGGAATGGAGCGACGAGAAACCAGCCGAACTCATCAACCTCTATATCTATGCCGGTCGTGACGGCAACTTCCAACTATACGAGGATGAAGGTGTGAACTACAACTATGAACGGGGACAGTATGCCACGATCGACATCCATTACGATGATGCTGCGCGCACCGTTACCTTTGGCACCCGTAAGGGACAGTTCCCTGGCATGCTGAAACAGCGCCGCTTCAATATCGTTCTTATCACGAAAGAGGCACCTAAGCAACTCGATCTGAACACTCCCGAAGGAAAGATGATACAGTACAACGGTAAAGAGATGAAGGTCAGCCTATGACCCCATAAATAAATAAGGTAAATCGTTAAAACTACAAATATGACCATCATGTATAAAACCACTATCATTGCATCGTTATTTGCACTACTGACGATCAACGTACAGGCACAGACCTATCAAGACCCGAAGGCTCCTATAGAAGAACGGGTGAAGGACGCACTGAGTCGTATGACCCTTCATGAGAAGATACAGGTGCTGCATGCGCAGAGTAAGTTCACCTCTGCAGGAGTGCCACGTTTAGGAATCCGTCAACTCAACATGGACGACGGTCCGCACGGCGTACGTGAGGAGTTGGAATGGAACACGTGGAGTCCTGCCCGTTGGACCAACGACTCTGTGGTAGCCTTCCCTTCACTGACTTGTCTTGCCGCCACTTGGAACAGGGACCTGTCACGACGCTACGGTCATACCCTGAGTGAAGAGTTTGCTTTCCGTAGCAAAGATATTCTGTTAGGTCCGGGTGTGAATATCCAACGAACACCGATGAATGGGCGCGCCTTCGAATACTGTGGGGAGGATCCCTTACTGGCCGGAGAGATCGTGGTGCCCTATATCCAGGCAGCGCAGAAGAACGGTATAGCCTGCTGTCTGAAACATTTCTGTCTGAACGATCAGGAGACAGACCGTTTTGGTGTCAATGTCAACGTCTCTGAGCGTGCCCTGCATGAGATCTATCTGGCTCCCTTCAAACGGGCTGTAGAGAAGGCCGGTGTATGGTCGATCATGGGTGCGTATAATTTCTGGAATGGTACGCACATGTGTCATAATGATGCGCTGATCAATGGCATCCTCAAGAAGAAATGGGGATTCGACGGTGCCCTCATCAGTGACTGGGGAGGCACTACCGACACCTGGCAGGCAGCTACCGGAGGACTGGATATCGAGATGGGATCGTTCACCGATGGAAAACTGAAGGAGGCAGAGTTCGGTTACAAAGACTATTATATGGCAGACAAACTGGAGCGCCTCGTCAACGAGGGAAAGATTCCCATGTCTATCATCGACGATAAGGTGAGTCGTGTGCTCCGTACAATCTTCCGCACCAGCATGAATCCGAATAAAGTGATTGGCTCCCTCTGTAGTGAGGCCCACTATGAGGTCTGTCGACAGATTGGTGAGGAGGGTATCGTACTGCTGAAAAACGATAAGGTAGGAAAGAAAAAAGATCCCGCCACCACACCGTTATTGCCCCTCGACATCACCAAGTACAAGAAGATACTGGTGGTGGGTGACAACGCTACCCGTTCACTCACTCAGGGCGGTGGCTCTTCAGAGTTGAAAACCCTTCGCGACATCTCCCCGCTTGAAGGACTGCGTAGTCTGCTATCCGACAACCAACGTCAGCAAACCATTGATTATGCTCCCGGTTACTATGCCGGTCGGGCACTCTACGACAAGGTGGATCCCCTTGATCCCGCCCGTCAGGAGATGCTCAAGCAAGAAGCATTGGAGAAAGCCAAGGATGCCGACTTGATCATATTCGTAGGAGGACTGAATAAGAACAACCGTCAAGACTGTGAGAATAGTGATCGCGAGAGTTATGACCTGCCCTACGGACAGAGTGAACTGATCAGTGCATTGGCACAAATACAACCCCGGATCATTGTCGTCACCTTCGGCGGTAACCCCTATGCCATGCCTTGGATCAACGAGGTTCCTGCCTTGTTACACTGCTGGTATCTCGGTTCTGAAGCAGGAACAGCCCTGACAAACGTGCTGACAGGCAAGGTGAGTCCGAGCGGTAAGCTCCCGGTAACGTTTGCCCAGAGATTAGAGGACTACCCCTTTGCTCGCTTTGGCAAAGAGGCTTGGCCTGGCATCACGGGAGTAAAAGCAGAGCCCAACAGTGCCGGAGAGGTTCCCAAGAGTCAGGTGTATTATAAGGAAGATGTCTTCGTGGGATATCGTGGATTCGAGAAATACAAGACAAAGCCCCTGTTCCCCTTCGGTTTCGGTCTTAGCTACACCACCTTTGCATACGATGGCATCAAGGCCTGTCGTGAGGGCAGTTCTATCTTCGTCAACATCACCGTTCGCAACACCGGTAATATGACCGGCAAGGAGACCGTACAAGTGTATGTCTCGGCGCCCAAAAACAAACAGATAGAGAAACCCGCAAAAGAACTGAAAGCCTTTGCCAAGACCCGACAACTGCAACCCGGAGAGGCTCAGGATCTGCGCATAGAGATCGACATTGATGACCTGGCTTCCTGGAATGAAGGCAGTCATGAGTGGCAGACAGACTCAGGCACCTACACCATCCTCTTAGGAGCAAGCAGCAGCGACATTCGTGGAAAAGCGATTGTGAAACTATAAAGTAAGGAATGACGACACAGAGATACGGAGAAGAATTAATCATTGAAAATGGAGAATTGAGAATTATCGAAAAAGGGTAATCACAACTCTACATTATACATTTTACATTATTCTCTATATCTCTTCTATGTTGCTTTCCTAATAATTGGAAAATATTTATTGTTTATTAACCATTTTGTATCAATCACTTAGCGTGAAGACCATAGGTACGATGATTTTTGAAGAAGCCGTAGTTATCAGCCCA
>Ga0256405_10003081_pt1 | contig 35634 bp, 32 predicted proteins | sample RumenRJG_02DNA_FD_189096 | JGI IMG/M metagenome (GOLD analysis project Ga0256405, IMG submission 189096) | Bovine rumen microbial communities from Lethbridge, Alberta, Canada - RJG_02 | ecosystem: Host-associated > Mammals > Digestive system > Stomach > Rumen | place: Canada: Alberta...
TTAGAAAAACTCGATTTGTCCATTCCAGATCCTAAACCTGAACCTAAAAAAAGAGGCAGAAAACCTAAACCAAAAGTGGACAAACCGAAAAGACCTAGAGGTCGCCCTAAGAAGATCTTATCTACACCTTAGTACGGCGATCTGTGAAAGTTTTATTTAAACGTGTTTATTATTGTTAACTTTATAATGAAATATCTTTTACAAAGACTTCTCTTTTTCATGAAGTCTCAGTTAAATCTGTGTTATTTGTATTCTTTCACACTACGAGTACATGAAGCCTCAACACAAAAGTCAGACCATCCTTCACAGAAAAAGTTAACATCAGATAATTCCTTTTCTAGATCCTGCCCCGTGCTTATACTTATATTCTCTGAATAGACCCAATTGTCCTTTTCAAAAAGAATTTCTCGGTTGTCATCTAAATAAAATAATATTGCTCTAGTCACATGTGCATCGTATTCAACTTTTTTGTCTTTTACTAGAAGCTGATGATCATTGAACACTTTGATTGATGCAATTTTTGTGTTTACAGGATGATCAATCATTACAGAATCTTTAAAAGCAGAGCAAATGTTCTGTTCTTTGTCATAAGAGAATTTCATATAGGCAATATCATCTGGTTCCCCTAAATAATCCACCATCTCAAAATTTGCTCTTAATGAAAAAACATCATCTCCAATAAATAACCCCACTATTTCTAAAACATCATTGGCTACGAAAAATTCGTCACAACGATATTTAACAAAAGTTCTACCTACCAATGATTGAACTTGGCGTGAATCAAATTCGTAGTTGATTGATACCATTTTCTTTTATCTCAAAAACAAGTGAACAAAAACGCTCTCATGTCATTTGTTAACCACATTCTCATCTTCAGACACAGTATATTGAACCAAGGATTAAAATCAGTACAAAAAGTAAAAAATCGCTCCTATTTTGTGCCATAACCTATATTTTTCAAAATTTAACAAAAATTAGGTAGATAAGACTTAAAACTTTTGCCTATACTCAAAACATAAAATTTACATAATCAAAACAAACCATTTATAAGAATCAAACTTATAAAAAATTAAACTAAATATAGGTGATTACTATGGATATCCTTGGTGTTGATATTGGCGGTAGCGGAATCAAAGGAGCAGTTGTTGATACAGAGACAGGTAAGTTAAAAACAGAGAGAATTAGAATTCCTACTCCACAGCCAGCAACTCCAGATGCTGTTGCACAAACTTTAAAGCAGTTAGTAGATCAAATAGGCTTTAAAGGACCAATCGGGTGCGGTTTTCCTGCTCGTGTTATTGATGGTGAAGTACTAACAGCAGCTAACATTGATAAGTCATGGATCAATGTAAAGGTCGAAGAACTATTTACCAAAGTAGTAGGTCAACAGGTTTATGTAGCCAACGATGCTGATGTAGCAGGTTTAGCTGAACTTACCTTTGGTGCGGTAAAAGATTACAAAGGTCCAGTACTCTTTTTAACTATCGGTACTGGTATCGGATCTGCCCTCTTTATCAACGGTCAGATGTACCCTAATACTGAATTTGGTCACATCAAATTTAAAGGTGATATTGCTGAACACTATTGTGCTGATTCAGTTCGTGAAAAAGAAGATCTTGGTTTTAAAGAATGGGGCGAAAGATTAAACAAGTACCTAGAGTACATCTCATTCTTAACTCAGCCAGACTTCATCGTTTTAGGTGGTGGTGTTTCTAAGAAGTTTGATAAGTATGCTTCAAAGTTAACCTTAAAGACCAAGGTAGTACCAGCTAAGACTCTAAATTTAGCAGGCATCATCGGTGCTGCTATGTATGCTAAAACCAGAATTTAGTTTACAAATCAATTTTTAAGAATTGAGTTTTAAAGTAGTTGTGTCCTGTTAAGGTAATACTTAACAGGACTTTTGTCTTTTCCCATCTGTTTTTACCTGTGTCTTTTTATGGATTTATGTCACAGTACACAGTCTCTTTTCTCTATCTGACACGATCTGACACTCATTTGCTAGAAATTGGCATTCTTTGAAAAGTCTTTTGCACGATACTAAAGGTATGAGGTGAGCACAAAGACAGCTCACATCTTTATTGATGACAGCTTTTTCGTTGAATACCAATACGCCTATGAAGAATTTCCTTGTAACTTTAAGTGTGATTACAGCTTTGTGCTACGCAACTTCAGCTGTTGCCTCTACTGAAAATGAAGCTGTAGCTCAAAGCGCTTTAGTATCTTTAAGTGAGACAGATAATATGACTGCAAATGACAATGAAACTTTAAAGATTAGCATCACTGTTGATGGTAAAACCGTTAGTGCTACCTTAATTGACAATTCAGCATCTCGTGATCTTGTGTCACGTCTTCCTCTTGAAATTGAACTTGAGGATTTTAATAACACCACAGAAAAGATCTTTTACCCAAAGCCATCTTTAAATCTTAAAGAGAAAAAGAATGGTATAGCACCAGTACCTGGTGATATCACCATCTATGAGCCCTGGAAGAATGTAGCTATCTTTTGTAAGAGCTTCCGTTACAGTGATGATTTAATCAAGATTGGCCACATTGATGGAGATGGCATTGAGCTTTTAAAGAGAAAAGGTAATGTAAAAGTTACTATCAAAAAGTAGTGCTGAACTTTTGTTACGACTCAGACAAGCTAACTGATTCTGAGCAATATCACGAGCATTTACACCGCCTTTTGCTGCCAGTGAGTTCTTTAGACATTTGCTTTGTCTTTTTCTCAAGTTATCGCTCTGTAACGATTTTAAAAGATCGTTACAGATCTTTATGATGATTCATCATCAAGTTGAAATTGAGCTATCGCCAATGCTAAAAAAGGCTGTTAGTATAATAAAGCAGAAGGAAAAGCAAAGGTGATTCAATGGATTTCAACGAATTAAAACAAGACGCAGAAAAGCTCTGTAAAGAGCTAAAAGATAAAGCTCCAGAAGAATTATCTGTACTAGTGCTCTCGTTGTCTACCATCACCAAAATGATGATAACCATGATCTCTGGAGTTATGGAGCAGAATAATGCTTCTCTAGAGCAAATTAAGAAGCAAACTGCTACCATCTCAGACTTGCAAGAAACCATAAAAGAGTTACAGAAAACAATAAAAGACTTGCATCGACAGACAAGCAAAGAACGACAAAAGCTTAACAGAGAAAACAGGAAAAAAGAGATCTGACCTAACTTACGGTATCATTCTTCCACGGCAACACTATGCACCAAGATATAGATACCTTTTAAGATCTGACCTTTGCTTTTAAGGTTAAGGCAGAAAGAGTTTAAGTTAGATCCTTAGTAGTTACGAACTTTTTATAAATGATAGTCGTTTTGCTCTATTGAGCTTCAGTTCTTACTGCAGATCTTTGTAAGCCAATGAGCAAAACGCTTCAATGATATGACTAAACAGGCTCTATAGCACTGATCTTAATTTCTAGTCTTTGTGATCCCATATAATGGTTGATACCTACGGTGTAGACTGCTCTTACACGCATAAACTTAGTAATAGAGCGTTCATTTGGAGTTGCTCTTAACTTAATGGCATTCATGCTAGAACCATCATCATTACGTAGTTTGAATTTTAGATGGCGGTTAGCTACTAAAAATACATCTTCAACGGTAAACTCACCATCAAAGCATGGTTCTTCAAAACCATTACCCCATGGACCATAAGCTTCTAAATCACGAGCAAAGGCTACTGTAATATAGTTAGGTGGCAGACTGCCATCAGATAAGATCTCATCATCAGCAGGCTGTCCTAAACTCTGTGTTGCAACTTCATTGAAAAGCTCTTTGAATTTCTCAAAATTTGCTTTATGAATGGAGGCGCCAGCTGCCATGGCATGACCACCAAATCTGATTAAAAGATCAGGACTTTTCTCAGAGAGTGTCTGTAAAATTTTTACAATACTAAAGCCAGGTACTGAACGAGCAGAGCCTGATAGCTCATCTCCTGTGCCTGAGAAAACAAAGCAAGGGACTGAGAACTTCTCTTTAATTCTGCTAGCAATAAGACCGCCAAGTCCTACTAGCCAGTTTGATCTGTAAAGTACGATAGCTGAATTACCAGCCTGTTTTTCAGCATCCTCACAAGCTTCCTTTAAGAACACGCGCTCATAGTCACCACGGCGCTTGTTACACATTTCAAGATCTCTTGCGATGATACAGGCTTCAGTATCATCATCGGTAAGCATTAAGGATACAGCAGGATTATTCTCTAATTTGATTCTGCCAGGAGCATTTAATCTAGGGCACAAGTCATAGGCAATAGATACTGAGTTAATTGAAGGTAAATCAACTCTACAAGATGAGGCTAGAGCTCTAATACCTACAACACACTCACCTCGTCGAATTCTTTCAAAGCCGTACTTTACTAACTTTCGATTGTTAGCATCTAGCTGCATCACATCACCGATGGTACCTAGTGCTACTAAATCTAAGAAACGACCAATCTTTGGAACAGCTCTACCCTCATAGTAGCCTCTGTCTCTTAAACAGGCTCTTGTGGCAACTAATACATAGAAAAGTACACCTGCACCACACAGGTTTTTAGATGGGAACTTATCGCCTGGTAACTTGGGATCGACAATAGCATCAGCTAAAGGTAAATCCTCAGGTGTCTCATGGTGATCTGTAATCACAACTTTAAGACCACGGGATTTGGCGTAGTCTATAGATTCTTTACAGCTTACACCATTATCCACAGTAAGGATGAGTTTGACGCCATGCTCAATAGCATTATCAACCGCTTCTTCACTGACACCGTAGCCACCTTCATAACGGGATGGTACATAGTAAGTAACATCACTTGCACCTAAATCTTTTAAGCCTCTTACGCCTAAGGCAGTACCAGTGATACCGTCGACGTCATAGTCTCCGGCAACTAAGATAGGTTCCTGATTTACGATGGAATCGGCAATGATAGAACTTGCTTTATCAATGTCATGAAAATCTTTGAAATGAAAAATATCACAAAGTTTACAAGTAACATCTTGTTCTGTTTTGATGCCACGTCTGGCTAGTATCTGACGAATGACAGGATCTGGAATATATTTTTCTAGATGACTGTCATCAATGACGTCACGGCGTACGATTTTCACGATTGATCCCCAAGGTTCAGTATCTTTCAAAGCGATATATGTTGATATGTGATTCAATTATATTTGTATTGAGGTCAAATTTATATAGAGTGCTGTTAATAAAATTCTTTTTGTGACAAGAGGCAATTATGGACATGAAATAATGCAGAGAATGATATAAAAATATCATCAGGCGAATTTTGTTATATTTTAACTTTTTTTAAAACACCCAAAAAAGCAGATGTTATGTTAAATTTATTTTTGTGTGCTACTGAACGAGATGAAGTATTTTCCAGTATCTCAATAACAATATTCTTATAAACAGCTTTGCATATAAAGTATTATTCTTAATTTTCAATTAAATAGATTTTCCTTTCCTTAACTATATTCTAAGCTTTTAAAAGTACTGTCTCATTATTCATATCCCCCTTAGGTGACGTTGTACGATTCTTACCTCCGTACAGTGGCACATCCGAAGATTTTTCAGATTTTTTTAATTGTTTACTTGATTTTGTATCATTTTTAATTATGATTTGATTATAAGAAATTTTAATAATTTTGAATAAGGATAAAGATCATGACGGAAAATCTTAAATATTTCATATTTGGAGCTTTAGCCATTGCAGCTGCCATTGCAATCACAGAGAATAAAGCTAAAGCAGATCTTTTAACCTTCTCCTTGCCACAAACTCAAATGGTAAATACAGATTCAAATAAAAAGCTGTCCTCGATAACAGCAGGTGCCATTGGAACGTACATTTTGATGAGCTCGATGTCGCGTAGTAATCATGAAAAAGAAGAGCGTGAGAAAAAAGATGCTGAAGCTCAAAAGAAAATACAAGAAGATGAAAAGAGTATGTCTACCTTTGACAGTACCGCTTATTGCAGGTTTAAAGTTAAAAACTCAGGCATTGATGAAACTGAGGTGGTGACTTTTAGAATGATGATAAACAGGTATAAGCAGGAGTGCAGAAAGAAGTATCTAAAAGATCATATCTACTTAAAGGACTTTTTAGGCTACTACTTCTCAGTTCGTGATGATGTAAACGACAACGAGCCTGATATTTATCTTAAATTCACTATCGATCTTGAGCATCCGACCATCATCAGTGAACAGGACCTACAAGATCACAATGACAAACAGAAAACAGTCTTCTTTACAGTTAGTTTGCTAGTAATCTTACTGCTATCCATAATTGCTTTATTTTGGATCCTGTTTAAATCAGCACGAGAGTCACTCTAGAGAACATGTACAACAAATAAAATGGACCACAAAATAAAGTACGGTAGCTAAAAAACAGGACTTACCTCAATGATATAGTCGGTGATATTAGGATCATTAAGCTCAAGATTGCGCCCATGATCCTTATACCAGTTAGATTCGAGCATAGCTTTTTTATGACGGTAATAAGTAGCTTTCTTCATCTTGAGTTTATCCATGATCTCGTAATCGGTCATGGTTTGCATCATCTGTACAACTTCAGCGCACTTTACAGGATGGCCTTCTTCAGAGACAGCAGCTACCTTTTTGCGTCCAGCTCCTCTTAAGACCACTGAGTTGTAAATATCCTCATCAAAGTTGATGCAAAAGTACTTTTTATAAGAAAAAGTAATACCTACATGCTCTAACTTCTTAAAGACATCCTCGTGGTATTTTGTGACCTTCTCAAAGGCAATGTCTGATTTATCCTCAGGATTTGGATCAATATAGATTTGGTGTTTCATAGCTACTCAAGTTTTACGATAAATACAGGCGATTTATAACACACAACGTAAGATTATTAAACTTGTAAATACTAGACTTGTCGAAGAGTTAAGAGAAATCTTTACTAAGGCTTAATGCTTAAAATTTGATAAAATAGACGCACTCTATTTAATCTTAGGTTTGGATTTATGAATAACGCAAATTATCAGCAGCGAAGCTTATTACTTCTGTTCCCATTAGGACTGCTCGCTATTGCTTCATTTGCGCTTGATAAAAGAATTCCCATTGGTATCGACTTTACCATTCAGAACATTCTGTTAGAACTTTGCAGAACTATGCTACCAGGCTTTTTTGCAATTGCTGTAGCCTGTCTAATTCCAACTTTTAACCGATTTTATCAGTTATTCTCAGTAGGTCTTAACTACTCTCTTTTGTGTGGTATCTCTATTACCTTCTACCCACATCTGTTCTCTCAGCCTACTGCTTGGGTGATCTCATCCCTTGCCTCTACCATGTTCTTACTCCCCTCAAATGATCTTGATCAGGAGGCTGAAAGATCAAGTGTAGGTGCTACTTTAATTAAGGTTTTAGGTGTACTCTTTGTGCCAGCATTAGTACTGCTTAGCTTTGTTGTTGTCATTAAAAACATTGAGCACTCAATTCTAATTACCTTTACCTCTGTCTTCGTAGATTCATTCTTATCATGTCTGTTTGTACCTATCTACGAAATCATGCTGACATTAGGCTTTAGCTCATTACTAAATTCATTAGTAAGTCTGCAAACTGAGAGTGATACTATCCATGCCATGCTAAACAGTATTCTCTTAACCAATCTCTTTGTGTTACCTACACTTATCATGGTAAGAGCTTACTTTGCTAAATCCTATAACCGTCTGTTCTTAGTCTTTTTAGCCATGATCACCTGTCTTACCTCAAAGATTGGATCATGTATCTCTGTTGAACTTTCAATCTTAATGTTCTTCTATCCAGGTACCTTAATCGTCCTGTGTATATCCTCAGTAATGCTGTTCTTTTTTAGTTTGTATCTTGATTTATCAACCTTTACAAACTTCTTTATGCTCTATCAGCCTGATCTAGTGCTAAAGAACTTAGCATTCTTCCAGTTATCCACAAGTCACTATGCCTTAATGCTAATCGCGGTAATTGTACCTGCCATCATGCAGGTTCTCTTAACCAAGATAGGTACTGTTAATTACTTAAAGAACAAGTTCAAAAGACGCTCCTTTACGGGAGGACACTCAATTGATGAGATTGAGAATCCTGAGTTAATGCTCATTGCCCTTTTAAAGAATATCGGTGGCAAGAGCAACATCGAAGCCGTCTCAAAATTAGGCAATGAGCTTATTATCAAAGTCTTTAACTACAAGCTCATTACCTCAAGAGAATTAGGTAAGTTAGGTTCTAAAAAAGTTACCTTTATTCGTTCAATCAATAATATAAAACTTGATTTAGGAAGCATGACAAATGTAATCTACACACGCTTAAACAACATCGTGTCAGATTCAGCTAACTACACCCAAAATGAAGTTTCTCTATCAGAACCATTTAATTTTGAAGGCTATGTAAAAGCGCAAGAAGGAGACAAAAAGTGAGTGATACAGACTGGATACAAATTAAACTTCGTACCACCAATCAGTCAGCAGATACCATTGCTGAACTATTAGAAAGCTTTGGAGCTCTTGCTGTAAGTTACACCGATGCTGAAGACTCTCCTATTCTTGAGCCAAGACCTGGTGAGAGAAGACTATGGCCTAATACTGAGGTTACAGGTCTTTTAGCTCAAGGCACCGATCCTAAACCTATCTTAGACAAGCTAAGAGCTCTATTAGGTGATCATATTCCAATGGCTGCAACTCACCTTGAGGATAAGAACTGGATCAGAGCTTGGATGGATCAGTTCAAACCATTAAAGTTTGGCAAAAGATTATGGATCTGCCCTTCATGGCTTAGAGTTGATGAAAAAGACAGCGTAGTGGTTATGCTAGATCCTGGTCTTGCCTTTGGTACAGGTACTCACCCTACTACAGCTTTATGTTTAGGTTACCTAGACTCTTTAGACTTAAAAGATAAACAGGTTTTAGATTATGGCTGTGGTTCAGGTATCTTAGGTATTGCAGCTTTAAAACTTGGTGCAAAAAACGCTATCGGTGTTGATATCGATGAGCAGGCTTTAATTGCTTCTAAAGAGAATGCACAAAGAAATGGTGTAGCAGAAAAGTTACAACTTGTAATGGGTACAGATAAAGAATTAAATCTACCAAAATCACCTGTAACTGTTGCTAACATCCTAGCAGGTCCTTTAGCTGAGCTTGAGCCTATCATTGCATCTCTTACAGAGTCAGGTGGTCTTTTAGCACTATCAGGTATTTTAACCGAGCAGTCACAGTCTGTAATTGATGCTTATTCAAAAGACTTTGTGATGAATAAGGTTAAAGATCTTGATGGATGGGCACTGTTAACAGGTACTAGAAAGTAATACTGCTTCTTTTACTAAATCTAAAAAAAGGCGAGTAACAAGTACTCGCCTTTAACGTCATTAGCAAATTTGTATACTATTTCTTGAACTTATCTGGCATTGGGCCATACTGACCTCCATTTGGATAGTACTTCCAACCATCGCGGATCTTAATTTTCTCATCCCATGGTAGCTTGTACTTACCTTCTGCTAAATCCTTAACCCATGTTAAGTAGTTAGCCTTTTCACCACCTGGTTTGCCCACATATGCACGGCAACCTAAGTTGAAGATATTGTTTTCTAATGCCCAGTTCTCACGAGCCTTATCCACTAAGCGAGGGAATAACTCCGCGGTAACAATTTCCCAAGGATTTCTCTGACCTTGCTGAATAACATTACCATCGTAATTGCAGATAGTACCTTCACCAAAGTAGTAGAAGACGTTATCGTAGCCTGCAAGGTTAACAGCAACTGTATACATGAGGTTCTGCCATGCATTAGTTCTGTTTGTAATGATCCACTGATCGTTAACCTGTGTTGAGTAACCAGAAATTCTAATGTAAACATTAGCGCCTTTATAAGCAGCTTCACGAGCTAACTCTGGGAACATACCATCATGACAGATACATACTGCTAGCTTTGAGCCCTTAGGACCATCACATACAGGCATACCTAAATTACCTGGTGCCCAAGGCTCAACTGGAACCCATGGCTGTAACTTTCTATAGTGAAGTGCAATTTCACCCTTGTTGTTAATGATAATTGCTGTGTTAAATGGATGACCACCTTCAGGATCCTTTTCCATGATTGAGAACACGCCCCAAACATCTGCATCTTTACATGCCTGTTTGAACTGACCAACCTCTGGACTATCTAAGCTCAACAACATTTCATCGTATGACCAAATTGCTGTATTTAGACCCTGTGTTGAATACTCAGGGAATACAATCAAATCTAATCCAGGATAACCAGCTTTTGTTGAAGCTACTGCTTTGCAGATTCTGTCAACATTAACCTGAATATCTTCAGGACCATTTACTACAGGAACAGGATACTGAATTGCTGCAACTAATAGAGCCTCTTCCCAAGAACTAACTGAACCAGTGCTACCCATAATGATCACCTCATATATTGATGTAGATAAAGAAAAACTTTCAGTTCAAGGTTCATTTCCCTCTGAACTTGAGTTCATTATCTAAGATTGCTTATGGGTAAAAAATTGGCAGAATTGACTATACGGATACGTCATTTTACGTAGTTAGACCTTAATTTCGTTGTATTTATGCTAACTATGAGGCATTCAATCACTACATTAGTAATGACTTTAAAATAGGTACCAATAAGAAGATTTGGATTGATGACTCAGCTTTAAGTTATTGTAAAAGTAAGTTTTAAGATCAAATGGGGATAACTTGGAAATTTATAGAGAATAAGAGGTTGTACACTCTTGATAAAAAAGACAGGTAAACCTCTCTCAAATTTACCTGTCAAAGTTTTCAGACACAATCTACCTGAAAATAGCACTATACAGAAAGGAACTTGGTAACAAGTTCAGCATCAGTCTCGTCTCGTGGTGCATCGTAAACAATGGCTCCTTTTTCCATCACCACGATTCTATCTGCGACATCAAGCGCAAAACTTAATACTTGCTCTGAAACAAATATTGTAAGTCCCCTGTCATCACGAATTTTTCTAAGTGTCTTTGCCATATCTTTAATGATATTTGGCTGAATACCCTCAGTTGGCTCATCTAACAATAACAACTTAGGATTTGAAGCTAAGGCTCTTGCAATAGCAAGCTGCTGTTGCTGACCTCCTGATAAATTACCGCCTTTACGCTTAGCAAACTCTTTTAGAATTGGAAAACTAACATACAAGTCCTCAGGAATTACATTAGAACCGGTAACAGTTAATCCTGTTTCAATATTCTCTTTTACACTCATTGTAGAGAAGATCATTCTTCCTTGAGGAACAAAGCCAATACCAGATTTTACCCTCTCAAAGCTTTTTAGATTTTCAATTTCATCCTTACCTAAAAAGGCTTTTCCTCCACAGCTTTTGATCATGCCAATAAGAGATTTCATGAGAGTAGTTTTTCCCATGCCATTACGACCTAATAGGGCAACAATCTCATTGTCTTTAATTTCAAGGTTAAGATCTTTAATTACAGAACTTTCACCGTAAGCAACAGAATAATTTTCAAGTTTTAACATAATAAAATCTCCTATTGTCCTAAGTAGACATCTATAACTTTAGGATTTTTCTTAATGCTCTCCATGCTGCCCTCTGCAAGCAATTTTCCTTGATGCATTACAGTTACTCTGTCTGCAATGTCTTCAACAAACTTCATGTCATGCTCAATAACAATTACAGAACGACCTTTAATGATCTTCTTTAAAAGTTCTGCTGTTTGCTTTCTCTCAGCAACCGACATACCAGCTACAGGTTCATCAAGCATTAACAGTGATGGATTTTGAATAAGCAGCATTCCAATTTCTAACCACTGTTTTTGACCATGGCTTAGAAGAGAAGCCTTCATGTTGAGCTTATCCCCTAAAAAGATGGTATCTGCTACTTCTTTTACCTTTTTGATGATCTCCTTATTACGTTTAAAGAATAAAGCTCCCCAAACTTTTTTACCTTTTGGATAGGACAATTCCAAATTTTCAAATACGGTCAAAGCCTCATATATAGAAGGGTTTTGGAATTTTCTACCAACACCTGCATCTACAATTTCATGCTCTTTGAGTTTTGTAAGTTCTTTTTCATGAAACTTTATTGAACCAGAGGTAGATTTTGTTTTACCGCAGATCATGTCTAAAACTGTAGTTTTACCAGCACCATTTGGTCCGATGATTACACGGATCTCTCCCTCATCAACGTATAAAGACAAATTGTCTACAGCTTTAAAGCCATCAAAAGAAACTGTAAGTCCTTCAATGTACAGAGCATAATCTTTACTTAAACTTCTGTTACCTGCTAAGACACTTGATTCATCAGGTAAGCTACTATCACTATCAAAAATCTCTTTCATATTAAGCTCCTTTGTACTCATGGATCTTGTTTACAAGCATTGCATAAAGCAATTTGCCAGGAGGAGTTCTCTTTGCTGATTCCTCATTTTCTGGAGTTAACAGATATTTAAGTCCTTTATAAAGATATGGACTTAGATAATCCTCATATAAGCCAGCTAGACCTCTTGGGAAGAACATAACTACACCAATGAACAGTGCGCCCATTGCAAAGAGCCATAACTCTGGGAAGTTCTCTGAAACTGCAGTTTTTGCATAATTAACGATAATGGTTCCGTAAATAGCACCGAAGATTGATAGTCTTCCTCCTACAGCACAAAAGATAACCATTTCAATTGAAGCTACAATGCCTACAAAGCTTGGTGACATGAAACCTACTTGCAAGGTAAATAGAGCACCACCTGCTGCTGATAGCATTGCAGAGAAACACAGAATAAAGATCTTAAAGTTTGCAACATCATATCCTGAGAATCTAACTCTCTCTTCTTCATCTCGAATTGCTAACAGCAAGTGACCAATTTTTCCGCGCAGTAACAAATGGCAAGCAAACATAGCTAACAGTAAGCAGATAACACAAATGTAGTAGAGAGCTAATTTTGCTTCATCTGTTCTAATATCAATTCCAAGACAGGTTCTAAGATCGGTAATACCATTAACACCACCGGTGTAACCTTGTTGACCGATAATTAAAATTGTCAAAATAGCTGCAATAGCCTGAGTGATAATTGAAAAGTACACTCCACCAACTCTACGTTTGAACATACATAGACCGAAGATGTATGCAAAAACTGTAGGAACAGCGAACATCAAAATAAGAGTTAGAGGGAAACTTTTAAAAGGGATCCAAAACCAAGGTAACTCTGTAAGCTGGTTCCAATCCATAAAATCAGGAATACCTGGTGTTGACTGAATAGCAGTTGCCTCTGGAGTTGAAGCTTCTAACTTTAAGAACATTGCCATGCAATATCCGCCCAAGCCAAAGAAGATACCCTGACCTAAACTTAAAATGCCTCCATATCCCCAGCAAAGCACTAAACCGATTGCAACAAAGGCATAACTTAGGTACTTGCCTAACAAGTTCAGACGGAAAACTTCTAAAGAAGCAGGCATGATGATTAAAAGTAACACTGCAAGGACAATGAAGTTTAAGAATGTTCTTCTTCCCATCAACGGAACAGAATAAATAGGATCTCGTTTAAACATAGTATTCTCCTTAGTGACGAACTTTTACAGAGAACAGACCTTGTGGTCTAATCATTAGGATGCCAACAACAAACAGCAGAGTCAGAACTTTTGCCATAGAACCAGACATAAAGAACTCCATTACAGATTGAGCCTGAGCAATACCAAAAGCTGAAGCAATTGTTCCAATTAAAGTTCCTGCCCCACCAAATACAACAACTAAGAAAGTATCAACAATATAGAGCTGGCCTGCTGTTGGACCGGTTGAACCAATCATTGTGAAGGCACAGCCTGCTACACCTGCAATTCCACAACCTAAACCAAAGGTTAGTCTGTCAACCAAACCTGTATTGATACCAACAGCACCAGCCATAGGACGATTTAAAATTACAGCTCTTAGTTGTCTTCCTAGCTTTGAGCGATACATGATGTACCAAACTGAGAAAGTTACGAAAATAGTTAGGCACAAAACAAAAAGACCGTTGATTGGGATTTCGATGCTGTCAGTCAGGTTTACTGAACCCATTAGCCAATCTGGTAGGGTTACACCAACTTCACGCGCACCAAATATTGAACGATAAGTCTGCTGCAAAATTAAGCTCAAGCCCCATGTAGCAAGTAAAGTATCCAAAGGTCTTGAGTAGAGATGTCTTATCATCAAATACTCTATCAGGGCTCCTAATAATCCTGTGAAGATGAAAGACAAAATCAAAGCTACAAAGAAATAAATTGGAAATAGAGAAGGTAAATAATTTTCAAAAAAATGAGAAGTCAGATAAGTAGTATAGGCTCCTAAAATCATGAACTCACCATGAGCCATATTGATAACGCCCATCTGACCAAAGATAATGGCTAATCCTAATGCCATAAGAAGGAAAACTGAGAACAGGGATAGACCTGCGAAGCCTTGCATGGCGAAAATGGAGGCAAGATCCTCAAAACTGTAATCTGAAAACATAAGATTTGCTCCTATAAGATTTTATAAAGGGGGATTTACCCCCTTTTAGATTGATGGCTAATCAGTCTTTCTGTTATTGATATCCCTCTGGGAATGGGTTAGGCTCGATCACACCTGACTCATAAACAACCTTAAACTGACCATCCTTTTGACCTTGACCAATAACGGTCTTCATATACAGGTGGTGATTTTCATGAACCTTTACAGAACCGTTAGGTGCACCATCAAATACAGTACCTGGTAATGTTTTCTTAATAGCGTCGATGTCAAAAGAACCAGCTTTTTCAACAGCAGCCTTCCATAACCAAGGACCTAAGTAAGCTGACTCTGTAACATCACCGATAACAATCTTGTCGCCCCACATTTTCTTAAAGTCTGCGACAAACTTTTTGTTGTTCTCGTTATCCATGCTTTCAAAGTACTTGGTAACTGAATAAGCGCCTTCATAATTCTCACCACCAATACCCAGTACTTCATCTTCAGTAACAGAGGTTGATAGAAGCATTGGCTTTTCTTTCTTAAGATCGATACCAGCTGCCTTTAACTGTTTGTAGAAAGCTACATTAGAACCACCTACAACAATTGAGAAGATCACATCAGGCTTCTTCAATTTGATTTTGTTGATAACAGAGTTGAACTGAGTGTGACCTAGTGGGTAATACTCTTCGCCTAAAACTTTTAGACCATTCTTTTCAATATGCTTTCTAGCAATCTTGAAAGAAGTACGAGGCCAAATGTAGTCAGAGCCGATTAGATAAAAGGTCTTTGCACCTTTTTCTTTCATTACCCAATCAAGACCAGCCAATATCTGCTGAGTAGCTTCCTGACCTGTATAGATCACATTTGGAGACTGTTCTAGACCTTCATAAAATGTTGGGTAAAACAGCATGTTGTTATATTGCTCAAAAATAGGGAGAACGGCCTTTCTTGATGCAGAAGTCCAACAACCGAACACTGCTGCAACTTTATCATTTACAATAAGTTTCTGAGCTTTTTCTGCGTAGGTAGGCCAATCAGAAGCACCATCTTCCTGTACTACTTCAATTTTTCGACCTAGCACACCGCCCTGTTTGTTGATCTGATCGATTGCTAGTTTCTCTGCCTGAACGGAACCTGCCTCTGATAAAGCCATAGTGCCTGTAATGGAATGCAGAATACCTACTTTTACAGTAGTGTCAGTAACCGCAAGACCAGTGGTATTAACACTATCTGCTGCAAAAGCTGAGGTTGAGACAGTTGCACTTAAAGCTAAAGCTGTCAGAGCCTTTGATATGAAGTTCATCTTGGTATGTTTTTCCATGATGTTTTCTCCTCTGTGGGTTAATAACGATTTAATGTCATTATCACAAAGGGAAAGATGTGACTGAATGTGCAGAATGCTCTATTCGACTACGTCAAATTACGTATGTCTGACTAAGAAGATAGGAAGAAAATGAAGTAAAGAAGATCCATAAAAGATTGTGGTAAGGAGTGGATTTTGGTACAGCCGGTTATTAAAGCAAGAAGAGTTTATAGCAGATACGTAGCTAACCAAACTTTAGAAGACTTTTCTTTACGCTATACAGCAGAAAATGCTCGAAAGAGAAGTCCTTTGACAGTATCTAACGCTGCATTAGGATCAATCAGCTTTTTAGCACTTGAAGTTATTGGAGCTAATATTGCTATTTTTTATGGCTTTAACCACCTCTTTTTTGCTCTATTAGTAGCTCTTCCCCTTATCTTTCTTGTTAGTAAACCAATTGCCTTTTATGCTGCAAAATACAATGTCGATATTGATCTTCTTACAAGAGGTTCTGGCTTTGGATATCTAGGCTCATCGGTAACCTCTCTTGTTTATGCATCGTTTACATTTATCTTTTTAGCTTTTGAATCAACTATTCTCTCTAATATGTTGCAGATAGCCTTTAATTTGCCTTTATGGATAGGTTATCTTGTAACGTCACTTGTAATTATTCCACTTATATTGAATGGTTTTAGTTTCATCAGCAAGTTTCAACGCTACACTCAGCCTATTTGGGCAATATTACAAATACTCTCCATTGCAGGCGTTTTATTACTATCTAAAGATTCTCACTTAAGTCTATCTTTAAGCTCTAGTTCAGATTTTAATCTATACTTTTTTGGCTACTCTTTATCAATACTGATGGCTCTGATTTCTCAAATTGGAGAGCAAGTTGATTACTTGAGATTTATGCCAAACAAAACTAAAGAAAACAAGAAATCTAGATACTTAGGAACTTTAATCGCAGGACCTGGTTGGATACTGTTAGGCGGAATAAAAATACTAATAGGAGCTTTTCTTGGAGTCTACCTTATAAGCATAGAGACACCTTTTAAAAACGCCATCGATCCTAATTTTATGTACCTTAAGGTATTTGATGAAACAACATCTTTTTTAGGCTCTTATGCCAACACAGTGGCACTTCTACTTACTGTAGCTTTTGTTGGTCTTTCTCAAATTAAAATTAACGTTACCAATGGGTACGCAGGATCTTTAGCTTGGTCAAATTTCTTTTCAAGATTAACTCATACTCACCCTGGTCGTGTTGTATGGGTATTCTTTAATGTAATTATCGCCTACATTCTTACATGCTATGGTATCTATTCTATTGCTACATCTGTTCTTAACTTATATGCAATCGTAGCTGTAGCTTGGTGTGGAACCATAGCAGCCGATCTGAGCATCAATAAAAGACTTCATTTAAGTCCTAAAGGGATTGAGTTTAAAAGAGCTTATCTGTATGACATAAATCCGGTTGGATTTGGCTCCATGCTGTTATCGACTTTGTTAGGATATCTTGCTTATTTTGGTATCTTTGGACAATTTTTAGAAGCCTTTTGCGCTCCATTTACTCTAGTTCTAACCTTTGTGCTATGCCCTAGCTTGGCTTTTATAACTCATGGAAAATATTACCTAGCAAGAAAAGTGGACGTCATACACGGTACACATGAGTGTTCCATCTGTAAAAACACATTCGACTCTCAAGATCTTTGCTACTGTCCAAGATATGGTGGCTATATTTGCTCTCTATGTTGCACTCTTGATTCTTGCTGTGAGGATGAGTGTAAAAAACATGCAAACATACAGTATCAACTTGAAAGAATTCTTCCAGAGCAATTAAGAACAACAATTGCAAAGAGAATATTGCGATTTTTAAGCCATCTTTTAGTATATTCGATTGCTAATTTCACGGTAATAACTGCATCTTACTACACTGTTGAGTACAAGTTTTCTCAAATTGACAAATCAACTCTGCTTTCTGGATTTACACTGTGCTTTTTACTATTTGAGTTCATATTTTGTATTTTTTCTTTGATGTTCATGCTTGTTGAAGAAAGCAGAAAAAGAACACAAGAGGAATTTCATACTCAAAATTTGCTTTTGATAAATGAAGTTAATGAAAGGCAAAAAACAGAAAAACTCCTTTCAGAAGCTAAAAAGAATGCAGATGCTGCTAATAGAGCAAAAAGCCGTTATCTCTCAGGAATATCCCATGAGTTAAGAACTCCTCTGAACACAATCACGGGTTATGGACAAATACTATCTCAATCATCAGATATTCCTCCTAAACACCAAAAGGCTATTAGGATCATGTGTCGTTCAGCTGATTATCTAGCAGATCTCATTGAAGGACTTCTTGATATTTCCAAGATTGAAGCAGGTAGACTTGAACTTCATTATGAAAATTTAAACTTAAAACAGCTTATTGATGAGCTAATAGAATACTTCTCAGAAAAAGCATTTCAAAATGATTTAAAGTTCACCTCTGACATAACAGTAAACTTACCTCAACTTGTCTATACAGACGAAAAAAGATTAAGACAGATCTTGATAAATCTACTATCTAACGCTGTTAAATACACTTCTGTAGGAGGAGTTAATTTCACTGTTAAATACAGAAATGAGGTAGCAGAATTTATCATTAAAGACAGTGGCATTGGTATAAAAGAAAGCGAGCTAAAAAAGATCTTTGAACCATTTAACAGACTTGATGAAGCAAAAAAGAAAGCTGGAGGAACAGGATTAGGTTTAACTATTACTAATCTGCTTGTAACCATAATGGGAGGCGAGTTAGATATTAATAGCATTCATGGTGTAGGCACAACATTTTCTGTAAAAATGAAATTATCAAGAGCATTTGCAGATCCAAATTTATCTAAACACGAAAAAATAGTGTGTGGCTACAGTAATTCACAAACAAAACCATTCAAGATACTAGAGGTTGATGATAACGAGGATCATCGTAACTTGGTTGTATCAATACTAAAACCAGTTGACTTCATAGTGGATACAGCTGATTGTCCAGATTCAGTGTTGATAAAAACAACGGAAGAACTTAGTTCATACTCACTTTTTTTAGTAGATATAGCAATGCCTGTACACAATGGCTGGTATTTACTTCGACAGCTAAGATCTTTAGGAATAAGAGCACCTATAATCATGGTTTCAGCTGAAGCAAGCGAAGGTAATGTTCCTGAAGATATCCGTAATCTTCATAATGGTTACATTATAAAACCATTTAAACAGAAACGCCTTTTTGATGCTATCGCTAGAGTATTACCAGTAGACTACATTTACAAAGAAGATGAATCATCTTGCAAAGCTCAAAAAGAGATTTCACTAAAAACGCAAACCAGTTCTCAAGAGTCAATTACTGAAGGTGAGACAAAGATGATCAATATCAATTCAGGTTGCACCATTACAGTAAAATTACCACCTAAAGAAAAAGAGAAAATAGAGCAGTACATTTCAATAGGGTATATTAACGGAATAAAAAAGATTATAGAAAATTACTTTGCAAATAACCTCATTTCTCAACGACAAAAAGAGCTTTTATTATCTTTAACCGATGAAATGAAATTTGATGAACTAAATAGTCATCTGGAATAAAAAATGAACGATGAAAACGAAGATGAAATAGTACTAGTTGTGGACGATTCACCTGATACCGTTTCTATGCTCAACGATGCATTAGATAATGAGGGCTTTTCTGTATTAGTTGCTCTAAGCGGTATGCAAGCTGTCTCAATTTGCAAAAAGATAAAACCTGATCTCATTTTGCTTGATGCGGTAATGCCTGAGATGGATGGATTTGAAACCTGTAAAACCTTAAAACAAAATCCAGATCTAGAGTCTGTTCCTGTTATTTTTATGACTGGTTTAGACTCAGAAAATAATGTCGAATCGAGTTTTAATAGTGGAGCAGTTGACTACATTCAAAAGCCAATCCGTATCAAAGAGCTTGTAGCAAGGATCCGTACGCATATACAGAAATCAAGACAAATTACCATGTCAAGAGAGATATTAGATAGCGTAGGTTTGAGTTCTATTGCCGTTGATAAAAGCGGTTTTATAAAATGGCTTACTCCAAAAGCAAGCGAATTACTAGAAATCTCAGGCATAAAAAAGATCGATATTGTTTCTTCTCTTCCAAACTTTTTTAAGAATATCGTTGATAAACTCAAAGACAAAAATGAGTTTTTAGTCCCTGACACTGATCCTCCACTGATTTTGAAATATGACAATAGTAAGGATTCTTTATTCATATTTACGGTCTGCGAAAATAAACCTAAAATTGATGGACCAAAGTTACTTTGTCAAAATTTTTCTCTCACAGCCCGTGAAGGCGAAGTTTTATATTGGGTAAGTCAAGGCAAATCTAATAAAGATTTAGCCATGATCCTTGGGATAAGTCCAAGAACTGTAAACAAACATCTTGAAAGCATTTTTGAAAAGCTACTTGTAGAAAACAGAACAAGCGCTGCTAATATGGCTTTAAAAGTTATCAACCAGTAAAAAGTATTACTTTTGACAGCTATAGCTTTTGCGAATACCTAAATAATGATCGCCCTCAGAACTGTGTTCATTGAGGGCTTTCGTAATAACGCTTAAAACAATTTCCAATTTCATCATTAGTGCAACTAATGCACCAACTTCAAACTTCGAGCTTAAATCTGCTCCATCGTGTTGCTTTTAGCAACATTTGCTTTGAATTATGTTGAAAGTACATCACTAAAAAATGATACTGAACTAAACATTCTTTAGTTAATCTTAAGGAGCTTTACTATGGGCGCATTATCAATTTGGCACTGGCTTATTCTTTTAGTAGTTGTAGCTTTAGTGTTTGGTACATCAAAACTCAAAAACGTAGGTAAAGATCTTGGTGGTGCCATCAAAGGTTTTAAAGAAGGCATGAAAGAAGCTCAGGATGAATTTGAAGACAAACCTGTAGCTAAAGAAAGTTCAATTGAGAAAAAGTAAATGGACTTTATAAGTTTTGACGAACTCATCATCATAGTTGTCGTAGCGCTGTTAGTTTTAGGTCCTGCTAAGACCTTTAAACTGATGTTCAGCGTAGGACAGATCTTTGCTAAATCAAAGAACTATCTAAATTCCGTCAAAACACAATTACAGCTTGATGAAATAAGACACAACTTTCCTTCCGTAAAAGAAAACGACTTTCATGATGTTGTAAACAGGATCTCTCCAATACCTACAAAAAGTAAGACTCAAGGTAAAAGGCAGTGGACTGTTAGTGCTGAGGACTTTAAAGAAGCACCATCTGATAAATCTTCAACTCATGATGAAGATGCTTCTAAAACAGCTCTCCATCAAGATAAGACTGATGCAAATTTAATCTTAAGAATTGAAAAGCTCGAACAGGAAATTGCACTGCTAAAAGAAAGAGTTGCAAAGTAACTGGTACATGAAAGGTATTTAAACTCTCATAGTTATCAATATTGCAGATAACCTTATAAAGGTGACTAATATGAAAGAAGCTACCACAGAAAAACTTCAAAGTATGACTGTAACAGCGCACCTTTTGGAGTTAAGAAAAAGGATCATGCTGATCGTTATAGGCATTATAGTCTGCACTGTAGCACTAGCTCCTTTCATGCAATTACTGTTTGATTATTTATCAAAGCCTTTATTAAGCTCATTACCTCAAGGCACACAGTTACTCTCTGTAAGTGTAATTGCACCTGTAATGGGACCTTTAAAAGTACTGCTGTTCTGCGCTTTTTGTATCAGTTTTCCTTTTACTCTTTTTCAGATTTGGGAGTTTTTCTCCCCTGGTTTATATAAACATGAAAAGAAAGTGGTGATCCCTTTTATTATTTCTTCAGTATTCATGTTTGTTTTAGGCATTGCCTATTGCTACTTTATAGTCTTTGGCTTTTTATTTAAGTTTATAGCTTCATTTTCACCTGAATCTATCTCTTTTGCGCCAGACATCGACTCTTATATAAGTTTCGTACTGCACATGTTCTTAGCATTTGGAATCACCTTTGAAGTACCAGTTGCAGTCATTTTATTAAGTGCACTTAATGTTGTAACTCCAACAAAACTCAAAAAATTTCGTCGTTACTTAATTGTAATTGCCTTTTTAATTGCAGCTATACTCACACCTCCAGATATTACCTCACAGCTAATGTTAGCTTTACCAATTATCATTCTCTATGAGATTGGCGTAGTTATCTCATATGTTCTTTTCAAGAAGAAAGAGAGCATAAAACTTACAACTCAAGTAGCTAAATAGCATTCACTAAGGCTTTTAGAAAAATCTTTCGACAGTGCTTCACAATGAATCAATGTTGATCTTTGTGTATTATTTTTGAGCATAAGAGTGCACTGCAACATTATTTATGTTCTTTTAGTTTGCAATTACAACATTTATAATGCATTTTGTTGTTACATAGTTGCAGTTACCACATTTATGTGTTACTTTAAACATAACAAAACAACAAATTGGCTTTCTGAATATAATAGGAGCTCTTATGGCAATTAAATCAATTCTTTCAATGAATGCCTTTGATCAGAGCAATGTAGGCTCTCTCCCTGAAGACATAAAAGGTGAAACTCAACGTCGTTTAGATGTATTTGGTTCAGCATCAGTGTTGTTCTTCCAAGAACCAATTGAAGTAGTTAAAGGTGAAGGTTGCTACCTGTTTGATAACAGAGGCAATAAATTCTTAGACTGCTATAACAACGTAGCTTGTATCGGTCATGGTCATCCTCGTGTAGCTGAATACGTAGGAAAGCAACTCTCAATCGTTAATACTCACACTAGATACTTAAACAAAGTAGTTGATGATTATGCCGAGAAGTTAATAAAGACCTTCCCAAAGCCACTAGATAAAATTGCTATGACCTGTACAGGTTCAGAGAGTAACGATCTTGCTCTGCGAGCTGCTTTTTACTTAACTGGTGGTAGAGGTGTTATCGTCACCTCCGGTGCTTATCACGGAAACTCTTATTTAACTACCTTTGTCTCCCCTTCAAGCACCAATGGTAAGGTAACAGCTGACTTTGTAAGAGCAGTACCAGCACCTGATACTTACAGAATTGCACCTGATGTGTTAGCTGATAAGTTTGCAAATGATGTAGAAAAAGCAATCTTAGATCTTGAGGCACATGGAATTAAGTTTGCTGCCATCCTGTTTGACGATATTTTCTCATCAGATGGTGTGTTTGCAGATCCTAGTGGTTTTATCAAAAAGGCTATTGACGTAGTGCATAAGCACGGTGGTGTCTATATCGCCGATGAAGTACAGCCTGGTTTTGGTAGAACCGGTAAGATGTGGGGATTCATGAGGCACGATGTTGTGCCAGACATCGTAACCATGGGTAAACCTATGGGTAATGGCTACCCAATGGCAGCAATGGTTACAAGAAGTGAAATCATTGATGCCTTAAAAGGCACTGGTTACTTTAATACCTTTGGTGGTACACCTGGTGCTGCTGCAGCTGGTACTGCGGTATTAGAAGTTCTGCAGGAAGATGATTTAATCAACAATGCAAAAGATGCCGGTGACTACCTAAGAGCAGGATTAAAAGAACTAGCAAAAGATCATCCTTGCATTGGTGATGTAAGAGGTGCAGGTTTATTTACTGGACTTGAAGTTGTAAAAGATCCAGAGACTAAAGAGGTTGATGCTGAAAGCGCAACACTCTTAATTAACAGATTGCGTTATAACAATGTTCTTATTGGAGCTGCAGGTCCTTATGGCAACATTCTTAAGATCCGTCCTCCACTACGTTTCTATAGAAAGGATGCTGATTTCTTTATAGATGCAATTACAAAGTCTTTAAAAGAGATTGGTAAGTAATCAAAGCAAGTTAAAAGTACAGCTAAAAGCTACAGGACAAAAGTAAGTTTTCAAAATTGCTCCTGTAGTTTTTTTTGCTGTATGACCGGATATTACAGAAGAATTAAAGAGTAAAGATAACTCTTCTTAGATTAGATCAAGGAAAGATATTACTTTGGCTATTATCCCCACAAGAGACACTCGTCTTATGATGTGTGATACATTGCATTAACTATAACGGCGATCACTCAATTTTCAATGATTAAAAAGGGATCAGACAAATCTACTTCAGAGATTTAAGGCTGTTGCCTTAAAGATAGAAAAATCAACTTCAAGTGCGCTACTAGACCGATCCTAGGCGCGCTTTCCTGTAGCAAATCCTCCTTAATTAAACTTGATGAGAATAAGAGATGAATTGTTCATCAATCGTTTTTTAATTGATTCATTCAAGAATTGTTAATAAACAGCCACTCAACTACCTGAAACAGTGTGATTTTAATTACATGAAAATGGATGGCAAAAAAAAGCGTTATCATAAAGGTAACGCTTAAACACAAGAGAAATAATAATTCATTAAGCTTTGGCTATATCAGCTTCATAGAGCTTGCGCATTTCATCTAGAGCTCCTGCTGATTCTGGCAAGATTTGACCTCCGTCAATAATCAAATTATGACCATTTACATACCAGGACTCTTTTAAAGCTAAGAACAAGGCTGCATTTGCAATATCAAAACCTGTTCCTAATTTTCCGACAGGGACTGCCTTTTTCATGATATCAACGTAGTTCTGTCCTAATGATTTTAAGCCTTCAGTCATTACGTTGCCAGGAGATACAGCATTTACGGTAATTCCATATGGAGCTAATTCCATGGCAGCGGTTCGCATAAAGCCTAACTGAGCAGCTTTACTTGCTCCATATACAGCCCAACCAGGATAGCCTGTGATAGGACCTGTAATTGATGAGGTTAAAATAATTCTGCCATACTTTTGTTTCTTCATATAAGGCATTACTGCTTTTATCGCATGGAACATACCTTTGACATTGATATCCATCACCATATCAAAGTCTTTGTCAGTCATCTCTGATAGAGGAACTTGCGGTATAACACCTGCATTTGACAATAAGATATCAATGCGTCCATAGGCATCAACTGCAGTCTTTGCCATTGCTTGCATCTGTTCATATGAAGTTACATCACCTGCAAAGGCAATAGCATCTCCACCTGCTTTAGTGATCTCTGCTACAACATCATCTAAAGTAGCTTTACGTCTTGCTACACAAACTACCTTACAACCAGATTTGGCAAAGCTAATTGCCATAGCTTTACCAATACCAGATCCTGCTCCAGTTACAATTGCTGTACATTCCTTTAAGCTGTCATACATGATGCGTACCTCTTACCTTAAATAACTACCAGCTAAATATGACTCACATAGTCTTACAGTATCTTTGGTAACCTGTAGACCTTCTTTTGCTGCAAATGGAACTTCACTGTGACTGGTGCACCATGACATCAGCTCAATACGACGCATGATAGACAGTGTAGGTAGCAGATCTTTTTCATAGTCAGATAACTTAGTTACCTTTTCATAACCTTTAATCCAGGCATTTGCTAACTTAACTGCATCATCAGACTGCTCCATGAAACTTAAAGCCGCTGCAAAGTCGAACAGATACCAACCAAAGCCCATATCATCAAAATCAATCACATGAAGATCACTTCCATCTACAAGCAGGTTGGTTGCTCTGCAATCAGAGTGGATCACACCAAAGTTGTAATTGTTCTCACCGTAGTCCTCCATAAGAGTCTTTACAACATCTACAGTCTTACCCACAGTTAGTTTTCCAAAATCATCTAACCCGTTACTGTTCTTCCAGTTACCCCAGTAAGCGTGTTCTCCGATGATGCCATCAAAGTCCCAAATACGTCTTGTAAACCACTCAGGACGCTTCCACTGTCTTGCATGATTGTGCATCTTGGCACTAATCTCACCTACAACTTCAAACCAGTGATCAAGTCCAGCTAACTCTAAGGTAGGTTCACTACCATTTAACTTTTCAAAGGCAACAATCATACGGTGATCGCCTGAAGCTGTGGTTGTCATCGCAACATACTCACCTGTAACTAGAGGAATAGGTCGTGCTGTAGAGACAACATGGTCATCAGCTAGAGCTTTAACCCAAGCTAACTCTGATCTAATTGCATCTTTGGTTGAATAGTCGTTACGTTGAACTCTTAAGATTAGAGAGTGTCCTTTATTGGGGCCCTCTTTAGGATCAGTTGCACAAAAAGTGGCATTCTCTGACAAATTGATTAGTTTTGCATAAGCTTCATCGCTCATACCCCACAGTTTTAATGAACTGTTTACCATATCAGTAAGTTCTTTAACTGTTTGTGGCTCGTACTCTTTGCTCATAACGTCACCTTTTCTATCCTGCTTATATACAGATGAAATAAAGCTTTAAGCTTGTTAACTGTATATAGCGATTAAATGTGGAACATAATTTGACCTTCCAACATATTGGAACTTATCAACATAATATGTTGTACTTTTAACACAAACATAAATCTTTGTTGATTATCAGTCAATATACAACAAAAAATTTTTAGTTTTTACAATTTTTATATTGTCTTTCCAACATTTTTTAGGTATCGTTAAATAAACTTCAACATTTCATGAACAAAGTTACACATTTGGAGGTCATTATGACTGAGTTAACACGCCGTTCTATGTTAAAAATGATGGGAGCATGTGCAACAGCAGCTTGCGCTCCTGTAATGTTGTCTTCAAAAGCATTCGCCGGTGAAAGAGATAAAGAATTGAATATTCTGTGCTGGGAAGGTTATAACAGCGCAGATGTGTTAGATCCCTACAGAAAGCTAACCGGTGCTTCAGTTAAAGCAGAGTCTGCTACTAATGACCCTACTATGGTAAATAAGTTACGTGCTGGTGAAACTAAGATTTGGGATTTGATCAACGTTAATAACCCTTGGGCCCGTAAAGTTCTTTTCCCTGAAGGCTTAATCACACCTTTAGACGAGAAAGTTTTTGCTCCATATTTTGAGAATATGCTACCTACCTTTAAATACCCATACAGCTGGGCAATGAGCGAAGATGGCACAAAACTGTTAGGTATGGTGCAGAGATTTGGTCCTTATAACTTCGTAGTTAATACCGACAAGATCTCAAGAGAGACCGCTGAAAAGACTGGTTGGAAACTTTGGGCTGATGACAGCTTAAATGGAAAATATGCTATTAACGAAGCTGATGACTGGAACGTAGCCCATATGTTCACCATAGCAGGTATCGATCCTTACAAAGAGCACAGCGCAGATGAGATGGCAGCATTTGAAAAGACCTGTAAGAGGATCTTTGGTAATGCTAAGTTCGTAGGTGATATTGCAGCTGTAAACCAGGCTTTAGTAAACGGTGATATTGATGCTTACATTTCTGGTGGTACCTATACAGCATCTTTAGCAAGAGCTGAAGGCTTAGATAATATTAGAGCAATCTCTCCTCTTGAGAATGCGTTAATGTGGGTTGAGGTAACCTCTGTTGTAAATAACCCTGTTCACTCACCTCTTGCTGAGGATTTCTTAAAGCACGTACAGGATCCTGAAGTTGCACATACCGTAGCATTTGCAGAAGGTACCTTTAACCCTGTAGCTCAGATGGGTAACAAGAAGTGCTTTGATCTATTCACATCTGATGAATTAGACGCTATTCAGTGGGATTCATTAGAGGAAGAAATGTCACGTTCACGTGCTTATGACATTGTTCCTGACTATGATAAAGCACACGACATCATGGTTGAAGCAAAGAGAACCAAAGGTTAATTAGATTCATCATCTCCATAATGTGCCGGCTTATGCCGGCATTTTTGTGGAACTTTGAACAAAAAATAGATCTTATTCTGTCTAACTTTACTGCCAAACTTAAAGATATCAGCCCTTTTCAGATCTATTCTCGTCGCAGCTTCTTTCAGAACCGTATTTCCCAATAAGGAGTTATCTACAGACTTTTAAATTCCAACATTGTTTGAGCTGTAGCATCCAACATTCTCTCAAAACAGATGGGGTCTCAAAATTGTTGAGGGCTCAAAATCTATAAATAAGAGCTTTTACAGCGACCTTACTCTCTAAAACGAATTGAAATTGAGATAGTTTTTTCTTTGATTTTTCTAAAGATCTTTTTGGTGAATCAAAGCACCTAGCTGGTGCACTTGCACTTTATTAAACAAGTTGCAACATTTACGATAAGAGCATTAATTCTAGTTGCAACCTCAACATTTTATTTAACCTGTTGTTATATCTACATAATTTTATGGTCAGTATTTTATTCATGTTGTACTTACAAATAAAGAAAATAGTTAATGTTGCAACAACAAATAATAATGTGTTGATTACAACATTATTATGTTGTACTTTTAACTTATGAAGTTTGATTCTTTCACATAACACATTCTTCATTCACTTGGGAGCTACTTAATTTCCCAATTTATAAAAATTACTTTATGAGGTTTTAATTATGAATAGCAAAACCACCTCTTTAAAAGATGACGAATCAAAAGTTGAAGTTCTTCCTGGTCAACCACTACTTGATCTTGTAAATGTTTGCAGAGATTTTGACAAAGTAAAAGTTATTAAAAACGTAAACCTCATTGTAAAAAAGAATGAGTTTTTCACACTGGTAGGACCATCTGGATCAGGTAAGACCACTATTTTGAAAATGCTAGCAGGTATGGATCAGCCAACCTCTGGTGATATTGTGCTTGAAAACAAGAGTATTTCTACACTACCTCCAGATAAGAGACCTACCTGTATGGTGTTCCAGTTCTTAGCTCTGTTTCCTCACATGACCGTAGGTCAGAACATTGAGTTCCCTATGAGAGTTAAGGGCATCGCTCCTGAAAAATGTATTGAGAAAGCTCAAAAACTGTTGGATTTGGTTCATTTACCTGAGGACTACTACAACAAGAACGTTATGAAGTGCTCAGGCGGTGAGCGTCAGCGTGTAGCTATTGCTAGAGCCTTAGCTTATGACTCAGAGATCATTTTATTTGATGAGCCTTTATCTGCTATTGATGCAAAGTTACGTAAGACACTGCAAAAGGAATTAAAAGAGCTGCACAGACGTTCTGGTAAGACCTTTATTTACATTACTCACTCACTTGAAGAAGCTATGTTCATGTCAGATAGAGTAGGTGTCCTTTGCAAAGGTGAATTAAAGCAGGTAGGTACCCCAGAAGAGATTTACGCTCACCCTGTTTCACGCTTTGTGGCTGAGTTCATTGGTGACGTTAACATCTTCCCAATCAGAGTAAAGCCTACAGGCGGTTGGGAGAGTTCAGATTTTCCTAAGCAGGACTTTAAGGTAGTTCCTCATGGAAGGGACTTAGAAGGTTACATCATTGTAAGACCTGAATCTTTAAAGCTTGCTAAAGAAGGCAACTCACTTGATAACGTGGTTGAATGCAAAATCTTAAATCAGTTCTCACTAGGCTCAAGATCTCAGTTCCAACTTCTATGTGGCAAAAAGGAAATTACCCTTGAGTTACCAAGATCAGAAGTTGGAGAGTACAAGACTGGTTCTGTTATCAAAGTTGGATGGAACGCTGAAGATGCCATCTTTGTAACAGAATAGAGGAGGTGCAATTATGTCTATTCAAGTAAAAATGCACAGTTTTATTACTAAGATTGAGGATTTTGTCCGTTCTAAAGGCGGTCGCTGTGCACTACCTGTATACATTCTTTTGTTTATAGGCTTTGTGGCACCTTTATTCATGGTATTAGGTTTCTCATTTGCCGAACCTAGATCATTCCATGCATTTACCTCTTTTACATTAGAGAACTTCATCCACATTTTTGATGGTTCAAGCTCTGTATGGAGATCATTTGCCTGGTCTATAGGACTTGCAGCATTTGTAACTGCAGTTTTAGCTGTAGTTTGCTATCCGGTTGCCGTAGGCATGGTAAGAGTCTTTGGTAAAGGTATGTCTACTTTTATCAGTATTCTCTTTGTCTTTCCTCTGTTCGTATCAGAAAACGTTCGTCTTTATGGATGGATCTTATTCTTTGGTAAGAACGGTGTTTTAGATGGTATCTGTAAGATGGTAGGTCTGTCTGGACCTGATATTCTGTTCACACCAGGTATGACAGCAATGGGTCTTGCTTACTCATTCTTACCATACATGCTGTTCCCTGTAATCATGGGTGTAGCTTTAGTGCCAAAGGATCTAATAACCGCAGCAAGAGACTTAGGTGCGTCGCGTCTTAGAACATGGTGGCAGATTGAGTTACCTCTTTCAATGCCTGGTGTGCTAATTGGAATGTTATTAACCTTTGTCTTAGCAACAGGTTCAATGTCTGAATCAAAGATCTTAGGCGGTCAGTCAATCATTGTGATTACCAACGATATTGATGTGTCATTTACCTTCTCACAGAACTGGCCACAAGGCGCAGCCTTAGCTGTAGTGCTAACCCTGATTATCGGTGCCTTAACACTATATGCTTTCAAGAAGATCGATTTAGACAAGCTCATGGGCCGTGCATAGGAGGCCATTATGGAATACACAAAACAAGGAAGACGCAACAGAACCTTTATCATTATTTGGACTATTGCAGTTATCGGATTTATTTATCTTCCAGTACTATGTGATGCTTTATCTTCACTTTCAAAAGGTCGTTACTTCATGTTCCCTATTAAAAAGTGGGGACTTGACTGGTGGACCAAGACTGCTAACTCAATTGAGATCAGTCAGTTAGTAAGTAACTCTCTGTTAATTGCATTCTTTGTAACTATTTTAAGTACCATCATTGCATTCTGTGGAGCTTTAGCATTTGCTAGATTCTCATGGAAAGGAAAGAAAATGTTCCAAAAGATCATCTTAATGCCAGTTTTCTTCCCTCAACCTGTATTAGGTCTTGCTCTATTACTGTGGTTTAACGCAATTGGTATTCCTCTGTCATGGCATACAGCAGTATTTGCTCACTTAGTATGGATAACCCCTGTTGTTACTCTAGTTATCGCAATTCAGGTTTACGGTTTTGATCCTACACTAGAAGATGCAGCAAAAGATCTTGGAGCAACTCCATTCCAGATCTTCTGGAGAGTAACACTACCTCTACTGTGGCCTGGTATTTGGTCAGGAATGCTGTTTGCATTCTTACTTTCATGGGGTAACTTCCCATTATCACTGTACACTACTGGTGTAGACAACACTGTTCCAAAGTGGTTGTACTCTAAGATGGTTGCAGGTTATACCCCAATGGTACCAACATTAGGAACCATGAGCACCTTAGGTGCTGCAGGACTAATGTTATTAGGTGCTTTAACAGTTTACATGATGCACCGCAGACAGGGTCGCATCTAAGAGTTATAAAGCTAAAACATAACATATAGAAAAATAATACGGTGGCAATTATAATGAAAACATGAAAATAGATTGTCACCGTCTTTGAATCATAAGTGAAGGAGCAGGTTCTGAAATGAAAACAATAAAGCTTACAAAACCTGAAAGGCAGAAACTTATAACTGATAAATTAAAAGAATACCCCGCCCTAAGAGTATCTGAGTTATCTCAGGATATTGGAGTTTCTACAGAAACTATTCGCCGTGATTTGGACGAACTTGAATCATTAGGTCTAATCAGTCGTACCTATGGTGGTGCGGCTCCTGCTATTACTAAGGAACCATCTTTTAAACAAAGAGAGATGGTTAATGTTAAACAGTATGAGATTATTGCCAGAGCTACCTGTCATTACATCAATGATGGTGAAGTTTTAGCTATCGGAAGTTCTGTTACCACTTTGCAGGTAGCAGTAAGACTTGCTGCTGAAAAGAGAGATTTAACAGTCTTTACAGACTCTTATGCTATTGCATCAGCTCTAAGTTCAAATCCTACTTTTAAAGTACACGTATGCCCTGGTCTTTATAACGATAATGAGAATTGCGTATTTGGACCAGAATCAATCAATTATTTTTCAAATATCTATGTAAATAAAGCAATTTTAGGTGCAACTGGACTTAACCAGATCGGTGTATCTAATGTTGACTTAGAAATCGGAGAGACCTACAAAGCCATGGCACGCTGTGCTAGTGAAACTATCATTGTGGCAGACTCTTCAAAGATCTCAAAAAATGCTGTAAGTTTATTCTTACCATGGAATCAGATCTCAAGACTTATCATTGATAAGCCTCCTTTTGATGAAGAGCTTACTGTTGGTCTAAAACACGGCAAGGTTGACGTAACCATTGCTACAGAGAGCAGTTGGTCTTTCTAGTAATTCTGTTGTTAGAGCTCACTTATGAGAGCTCTTTTAAAATCTCAAGGATTTAACATTGTCATCATCAGAATCTATCTTAAATACTCTCACTTCAAAAAAAATCTCATATGAAGTTCTTGAGCATGAGCCTTTGCTTACCATGCAGGATGATCTTTATGTAGAGCAAAAGCTAAAGATAGTTCCTTGTAAAAATCTTTTGTTGGTAAACCGTCAGCATGAGTTCTTTTTACTGATGATATCAGGTGATAAGAGACTCAAAGTAAATAATATCGCCAAAGAGATTAACTCATCTCACCTGTCCTTTGCTTCAGATGACGATTTAAAAGCACTCTTAAATGTAACTACAGGAGCTGTAAGTCCATTAGATTTAGTCTCAGATACAGAACATAAAGTAAAAGTACTCATGGACAAAGAGCTCTTATCTCAAGAGTTCATTGGCTGTCATCCAGGTACTAACACAATGACTGTTAAAATGAAAACTGCTTCTCTTGTGGAGGTATTCTTTAAGTCATTACATGTTAGTTACACTTACGTTGATTGCTAAGCCCCACATACTCATGTGATCTAACTCAAGTAAATCAGGTCTCTTTTATTTACTGTTCACTAGTTTTTCAAAGACTCTTGCAAATCCACTCAAAACTTGTGAAATATCTCCAAATATTTTCTTAGTTTTCTCCATACAATGAATTCATCAATCAAATAATAATTTCTTGAAAACTATGAAAACAATAATTAAAACTACCCTATCTTTAGGTTTATTAGCTCTGTTGTCAGGCTGTGCTTCTAATAACGGAGTTGATGAATACACACTAGATTCAGTTAATTCTAGCTGGTATAACACTTTTAAATCTTACAGAAATGATACTGGTACAGTCGATCCAATAGCCGATTTACGTATTTATCAGGTAATGGTTGAGTCTTTCCAAAATGGAGATGATTCTATTAACTTTGATACAGGCTATGGCACCTCATCTCACAAAGGAGATCTGCAAGGTACCATCAATGCAATTCCTTACATTAAAAGTTTAGGCATGAATGCTATCTGGATGACACCTGTCTTTAGGACAGTGCCAGACGGACAAACTCCATCAAAACTTGATGCAACAGGCTATTACATCTATGACTACTTTAATGTAGAGCCACGCTTCGGTACTAATGAGAAATTAAAAGAGTTAATTGATACTGCCCATAAGAATGGTCTGTATGTCTTCTTAGACGGTGTCTTTGGTCACTTTAGATCAGATGTAATCACCAAGTCTCCTAAAGGTAATACCTTACATATGACAGGTAAATGTATTGGTAGTAATCTACAGCCATACAATCCACCTGAGAACACCTCTTGTACTGACTTTGATGCTAATGGCGATTCAGAAAAATTTATGACAGAAGTAGCTACTCACTATATTGAGGACTACAAGATTGATGGCTGGAGACTAGATCAGGCCTATCAGGTACCACTAGATACATGGCGTCATATTAAAAAGGCAGTTGAGAACACCAGTGCCTCAGTTACCTATAAAGACAGTAACGGTAAAGACGTGCATCCTTTAGGCTATATGGTAGGTGAAATTTGGTCTGACAATCCTACTATGGCAAAAACAGGTTATGGTCCAAATAAAAATCCTGCCTTAGACTCATGCTTTGACTTTGGTCTTCGTTATGGCATTGTACAGACACTCGCAACCGAAGAATGGGGTAAACAGAACCATTCAGCACTAAATTTAATCGATCTCTTAAAGTATGACGAGAACAACCTACCAAGTCATGCTTATCCAAATTTAATGATCACCAATCATGATCTGGTACGCTTTGGTGATCTTATCCAAAGAGCAGGCCTACAGGAGAGCTATGACAAGAGAGTTGATCTTGCACTGTCATATCTTGCAATAGCTCACTCAGGACCTATCACCAACTACTATGGTGAAGAAATAGGTCAGAACGTTCCTAACTTTGATAAAAAGAGAAATGAGATGGGCTACTATGACGATCATGTGGCTCGTGATAATGGCAAGATAGCTAACTTCACAGATAAAGAACTGCAACATCAAAGCCTCTTTACCTATTTAATGAAGCTTCGCGCTAAACATGGAGCTATCTCTAATGGCAAGATGGATTTTTTAAAGATTAGAAGTACCCTCTTATCATGCAGAAAGACCTTTAAAGGTGATGATACCTTCTTCTATCTAATGAATCTTGATAAAAGCAATGTAGCTAAGATAACCATTAGCAGTGAGCTGTTTGCAAAAGACAAGAGCTTAAAGGCTTTGATTAGCAGTACTCCTGCTGTAAAGAATGCTGATGGCTCTTACACAGTTACAGTTGCACCTTTGAGCTTTGAAGTTGTAACTGACAGTGAGGTAAAAGGCTTTTACGAATAAAAACACTAAAGCTTATCTTCACAATGAAGCTTTTATAAAACACATATTCCACTAACCTCATGACATCTTGAGCATATCCATGATAACTGGATATGCTCAGTTTTTATTACTCCAGCCGAAATTTGCTCTGAAAAAATTCAATCAAAAAAAAGTTTGACATATATCACATAAAATACTTAATATGTGTACATTGATTGTCGTTCAGATCACATATTATTAGAAAGATTATAAAAATGACTAAGAAAAAATTGACATATATCACCATACTTGGTGCATGTATTGCTGCAGGTGTATTTGTTACCGTTCCATCACAGGCTGTTTCTGATGAAGGCAAGAGCAAAGCTATGATCATGCATGAAAAAGCTAAAGCTGCTAGATTAGAGTGTAAAAAAGCTTTAGAAAACAAGCGCAATGAGATGGAGCAGTACTATTCAGATAAGACTGGTCATAAGTACAAAGTAAATGTTTTCTTTGAAGGTGAGATGGTTGATTCTGATGCTCTAAATCAGTGGGTTCCTAACGGATACAATGCCGTTTTATTCTCTAATAACGACAGTAAAGCTCAAAAGATCTTGGTATCAAACTCTGAAAAGATGGTAACTGCTTACATTGATTTTACAAAAGAGATCAATGATAAGAATCAGAAGACTTTCTGCAAAACTTTATATAAGCAAACAAAAACAAATCATTCACAGAATGTTTTCAGCAAAGCTACCATTTATACAGGTAAAGATTCATCAGTTTGTCAGTTTGCTCTTCGTGACAAAAATACCAATCTTTTTGCATTTGAAAGTTATGAACTGTATAAAGATGGTTCTTTAGCTTATGTTCATACCTTAAGTAAAGATGAACAGGATTACATCTCTATTATCAAAGATGCTTTTCCAAGAACAGTTGCAGACAAGGCAAGAAAAGCAGTATCTCATGCTCTAGGTGAGTTCTTATCAACTGAGTCTTATGAAAAAACTCAGTTCTAAAAAATACAATACAAAAGTAACGGCTTCAAATCGAAAGGTTTGGAGCCTTAATTTTATGTAGCTAAACAAAATCAATATAAGCAGAACTTAAATAAATATTAAAGAAAATATATTAAATATTCTTTAAGATTTCTATCCTTCTTCATATAAAGAACTGATTTATAGGAGAACAATAATGGGACAAACAGTTAATGTTAATTTTAAGCTGGATCTTGATATAAAAAAGAAAATGGAAAGTGCTTGTGAATCAATTGGATTATCTTTAAGTACTGCTTTTGCATTGTTTGCTAGAAAGGTTGGTAATGAAAGGAGAATTCCTTTTGAAATTTCAGCAGATCCTTTTGAAAGTGAAGAACATATTAAGATGTTAGAAAAACGTATAGCAGATCTGAAAGCCAAAAAGAATATGCATCAGCACGAACTTATAGAGGATTAGTAATCCCAAAATTTTGGCATGACGATGCTTGGGAAGA
>Ga0256405_10003082_pt1 | contig 35621 bp, 25 predicted proteins | sample RumenRJG_02DNA_FD_189096 | JGI IMG/M metagenome (GOLD analysis project Ga0256405, IMG submission 189096) | Bovine rumen microbial communities from Lethbridge, Alberta, Canada - RJG_02 | ecosystem: Host-associated > Mammals > Digestive system > Stomach > Rumen | place: Canada: Alberta...
ACTGCGCCATGTAGTCATGGAACATATCTTTGGAGCCAAAGATACCGGCATCCTCGGCATAGAGGCAGAATACCAGGCGGACGCAGAGTTTGTTGAGGGATTTCTGGGTCTCGGGGTCTTCGGGATTACGGTACTGGGAAAGAATCTTGTCGTAGAGCACGCCTACGATTTCACCCGCCTGGATGGAAACTTCGAGTTCTTTCTTGAGGTGGACGTTGGTCTCGTCCACAAGGAAAGTGAGGCGGTGATACTCTTTCTCGAGGTCGGCAAGCTGGATGATTTCCGGAACATCATTGGGGTGTTCCATGTCGTGGACCTCGAATGTCTGGAAGTTGCAGGCAACAATCCAACGGGGAAATTTTCCGGAACCTAATCCGGGCGCATACCTCATGCCCTGCTGGAACGGCGTGAGTTCCATCCCGTCAGACTGCTTTGCCTTGACACTGAGGTCTACATGCGACCCTTTCTGCTCTATCAGGACCTTGGTGGAGGGGATATAGGCATCGATGAAATCATTCCCTTTGTCCTTCGCGAAGGTTTTCACCGGGACCTCGAATTGGATAACCTGGGAAGGATTGCTGACGCCGAAGACGCGTCCCAAGAGGTCCATCCAGAAACGGGCTGTTTCGCCCTTCTCATATCCCTTACCCTGCCAGTCCTTGACAAAGGCCTTCGCTGCCAGCCGTTGCTTGGTATCTGTTGCCATTGCTTGTTCCTGATTCGTTTTTATCATTTCGCGTGATTCGCCACTTCGTACTGTTTTATCTTCTCTTCCATCTCCTTTATCTGCTTGGCGTGGATAATCTCGAGGAAGAAATAATCGTTAACACCGCGCTCGTTGTGCTCTGCCGGGTATTTGGCATAGGTGCTGCGTTTCAGCCATTTGGCTTTGTCGTCATTGATAGACCGCCTTTTCGAATCCTCACAGCCTCTCCGGAAATTGGCCAGCTCTGCATCAGAGAGCTCTCCCAGAGGCTGGTCCGCCAGTGCGCGGATATCGGCACCGGCAATGGAGGCCGTGCTACCGTCCATATAAATAATAGAGTTCCGCACAAAAACAACAACGACACGGTGGCTAGAATTTTAATTCTCATAAGTACAACTATTAAAAGAATACTAATCCAAAGATATCCATATATCGCTATTCGTGTGGTCTTTGTTTAATACAACATTCAAAGATAGTTAAAAAGTTAAGGAATGGCAAAAAACACGCCCACCATCTTTGGCGGGCGTGAGTCATTACCTATCCTCCGACGAATCCTCCATCTTAAGAAACTTCTCCTTCCGTATCCATTGCCGTATCCGCTTCCTGCTAATCCCGCGAGGTAATACAGCCAAAATATCCTCAGAACGGTTATTAAGGGTAGCATTCGGGTAGAAAGTCTTGACATACCTCGTCCCAAGATAGAGATCGCTGGAGTAATAGCACACCGCATTAAACCCCAACATCAAAACCAACAGGACAATCATGTAGATAACCCAACGGATTTTCTTCTGGACTTTCTCTGGCGCAAAATGAAAGAGGTCCTTAAGCGTATTGCACTGGTTGAACTCCCGGAAAGGACTCTCATCAATGGCCTTTCTGGCTGCCCGGTGCACCTCTTCCCGTACCTCCTGACCCACCTTCTCTGCAATGTTCTTGCTGAGCTCTGTGGTCTCCGGCAGTTGGCAGGCGGTCTTCCGGACAGCATCAATGGCGGCACCGACGACCTTCGAGATTTCCGCCTGCGGAATCTCGGCCTGCAGGCGACGCTTCTCGGACTCGGCCATTATCTTGGCAAACTGTTCGTTGGACTCTATGTTCCTGTTGATGCGTTCTATCAGCTTCGGATAGTCGGCGATGAGTTTTGTAATGTTATTCTCCATAACTAATTGGAATTTGAATGGTTAACGCTAACGTCTGATTTTGAGTTTCCGGGTAACCTGCGAGATGTTCTGCTCTTGTTCAGCCTTGATCTCGGCAGTCCGTTTTTCGCGAACGATGAACGCCGGTTGCTGGCCTGTGAGTTTTCCCCACTTCCAGAGGAGGGATTTAACGAGGTTTTCTGGCAGGATATCCTTAGCCTTAATGAGCTTTCCCTGCTTCACAAATGCCAGCTCCTCGACTCCATCCTCGGATTTTTTCTGGCGAAGCGAAAGTCCCATCAGCATCAGCTCCAGATGGAGTTCAAGGTGAGTATTCGCCTCCTTAAAGGAGCGTACGATTTCGTCCGAAAAGTCGATATGTGCAACGGCCTCGTTAATAGCCTCTTTTGTTTCCTCGGAAAGAGGGTCGTTCCGTTTTTTGAGAAGAGTTGCAATCTCCTTGATATCGTCCTTCTTATTGGATATTTCCTCCTTTGCCAACAGTCGACTCTGCTCCTCTCTCTTCTCCGGGGTGCCATGGGCCATGGCGTTATTGTATTCAAAGGTCTCCGAGACGCTGCGTTCGTAGCCGAATAGTTCATCGAAGATTTTCTCGCACTTAGTGTAAAATTCGGTACGGTCAAAGCCGGTCTGCACCGCTCCTTTCATCGTGTTCCGATGGTTGGTAAGGGGAGAGATCTTGATGACCCGATCGCCTACGCCTTTTGCGTTCCGGGAAACAATGCCGTGGATGTGGAGCTGGAGCTCGTGGTTCGCGTCGCGCCAGAAATGAATTTTCCAGAAGATGACGAGTTGGTCTTCGTTCTCGAGCCCAGGTCTATGGAATTGCTGGAGATAGGCGATTGTGAGGAAGTAGACGAAAAGCTTTGCGTTTAGGTACTGCTCCGACTCCGTTTCACCCATCTTCTTCACTTCGTTGATAGAGGGGGCAACCATGAGGTGAAAGAATTTGTCGGTTTTCTTGGCCAGGTCCTTGATGTTTCGGTCAATTTTGTTTATGACCTCTTCGGTGGGCACGTCCTGCCCGTCTGGCTTAAAGAAGTGGAGTATGGGTAGTCCGAGCGCTGCCCGTTCTGCATCTTCATGGTCCAAGTAGTTGGCGAGTGGGGCGCAGCTGCCCTTGGTGTTGCTTACTCCATTCTCTCCGGAGTTCTGGATTTGGATGTTCATATCAAATTCAGCTAAAATATCCATATTACGAAAGGGTTTCTTTAAGGGTTGATAATAGTTCACTGAAGTGTGTCTTAACATATTGCACCTCGTTCAGAGTCGGGTTCAGGAAGAGCTTCTCCTGTTCCTTCATGAAGGCGAGGATCCTTTCTAGCTTGGCTTCCGGGCCCTCCTGTCGGTAGTAGGCGACCATGCGGCTGACCATCTGGCGTTGGGAAAGGCCTCGCTTGGTCGCTTCGGTGTTGATGGCGTCACGATCCTTTGGGTCGACGCTCACGGTGGTCATTTTTGTGGTTGTAATTGGCTCACTCATTCGGTTATAGATATTAAATATTGGTATATCAGATTCCACTAATTCGTCTTCTCCGGAAGAGAAGGGGAATGGCTGACAGAAAACGGTATTCTACGGGCTTCTGGCTGCATTTTTAGGCTCCCTGCAAGGGCGAGTGGAGCGGCGGCACGCCGCTCCGTCTCGCTAGACGCTAAGGCTGGGCTGCGAATCGGGGTCGATGAGTGCCCGGACTTGGCGGAGACCTCAACACGAATGATGGGTTTCTCGTCCGGGCTATGGGGCTTCTGAGTGTGCAGTCTCTTATCCATAAATTGCAAAAACAAACTTTTTGCAAATATATGGATTATTCTTGCTACAACATATTGAGAATCAATAAGTTGTGCAATAAAACGCAATAATTAAAAAAAATCTCGGTGGTAAAAATGTGGTAAAAATCATATGAAAAACCCCGCTACAGAATACTGCAGCGGGGTTTTATCGTGACGCCTACAGGACTCAAACCTGTAACCTTTTGATCCGTAGTCAAATGCTCTATTCAATTGAGCTAAGGCGCCGGAGTGGCTTATGCAGCCAAATTAGTCTTCTTTCTTTCCGGTGAACTTCTTCTCCCTGATGCGGGCTTTCTTGCCAGCCAAGTCGCGGAGGTAGAAGATGCGGGCCCTGCGGACTTTACCGACTTTGTTCACCTCGATCGAGTCGATAGCGGGGGACTCGTAAGGGAAAATTCTTTCCACACCGATGCCGCTGGAAACTTTGCGGATGGTAAAGGTCCTGGTGAACGGGGTGCTACCCTTGATCTGGATCACGACACCTCTGAACTTCTGGAGCCTTTCCTTGTCACCTTCTTTGATGCGGAGGGTCACCGTGATGGTGTCACCGGCCTTGAAGGCGGGGTACTGAGCCACTTTCTCGTTGGCGAAAGACTGCTCTACTAATTTAATAAAATCCATTTCTAAATCTTCCTGTTTGCGCAACTTTACGTCTTATTCCCATCCGGTCGCGTAAGAGGTTGCTTGAATTTGGGACTGCAAATTTAGGCAATCTTTTCTATTCTGCAAACTTTTTTAGAAAATATTTTTCTCTTTATCGAAAAGGGCCCGGTCGTCCCGGCTCAAGTCGGGCGTAAACGAGCGGCTGTCCTTCATTTTCTCAAGGGCCTCGCGCTCGTCCCGGGACAGCTTCCGCGGTATCCATACCAGGATTTTTACGTACAGGTCGCCGGTTCCCGAGCCATAACCATTCACCGAAGGAAGTCCCTTCCCGCGCAGTTTGATCACGGTGCCGGATTGCGTACCGGCCTCCAGGTGTACCTTATAGTTCCCATCCAGGCAGGGGACCGAAATATCGGTACCCAGCATGGCATCGGTCACGGAAATGACGGTGCTGTAGAAGAGGTTGTTGCCGTCGCGTCTGAGGTTGTTGTGCGGAACTTCCTCAATGACCACCAGCAGGTCGCCGTTCACGCCGCCGTGGGGGGCTGCATGGCCTTCGCCGCGTACGGTGAGCTGCATGCCGTCTTCCACACCGGCCGGAATCTTCACTTTCACGGTCTTCCTGCGGCGAACCACGCCGGTCCCGTTGCAGCTGCGGCAGGGATTGGTGATGATCTTGCCTTCGCCGCCGCACTGCGGGCAGGTGGTGTAGGCAATGGTCCGTCCGAAGAGGGAGTTCACGGTCTGCTGAACCTGGCCGCTCCCGTTACAGCGGGGGCAGGTTTTGATGTCCGATGCATTCTTGGTACCGCGTCCGCCGCAGTCGGGGCAGGGCTCGTTCCGTTCGATGGACACTTCTTTTTCTACCCCGCGGGCGATTTCTTCATAGGTCAGGCGCACGCGCGTACGAATGTCGCGTCCGCGATAAACCCGTTGCTGCGAGCCGCGGGAACCGCCGCCGAAACCGCTGAAGCCGCCAAACCCGCTGAATCCGCCGAAGCCGCCTCCGAAGAGGTCGCGCAGGATATCGTCCAGGTTGCCGAAGCCGCCACTAAAGTCCGGGCCGGGCTGGCCGTCCACGCCGGCAAAACCGAACTGGTCGTATTTGGCCTTCTTGTCCGGATCGCTGAGAACGGAATACGCCTCGGAAGCTTCCTTGAATTTCTCCTCGGCGGTTTTCTTTTCGGCATCGGTGCCATCGACCCATTTGTCCGGATGCCACTTGATGGCCAGTTTCCGGTAGGCCGCTTTTATTTCATCGGCCGAGGCGCCTTTGGCGACGCCCAGGACCTCGTAATAATCTCTTTTCTGTGCCATAACTTACACTCCTACAACTACTTTGGCGTAGCGGATGACCTTGCCGCCCAGTTTGTAACCGGTCTGGACCACGTCGAACACCTTGCCCTTGGCCTCCTCGTCCGTGACGGGGAACTGGGACACGGCTTCGTGCAGATCGGTATCGAAAGGCTGCCCTTTTGCATCGATGACTTCCAGCCCCTTGCCTTTGAGGTAAGCAAACAGCTTGTCGTAGATGAGGGTGGTGCCTTCCTTGGCGGCTTCATCGGAAGAGCCCGAGAGCATCTCCATCGCGCGCTCCAGATCGTCCAGCACGGGAAGCATCCCCTTGATGGTGTCCGTGGCGGCGCTGCCCACCAGGGCCAGTTTCTCCTCGGCCGTGCGGCGGCGGAAGGTCTCGAATTCGGCCATCAGACGCATGTAATCGTCTTTTTCCTTGGCCAGCTTCTCCTTCAGTTCAGCCACTTCCTTTTCCAGCGCTTCCAGCTTTTCCTGCGCCTCGTTTTTATCATTCTGCGCCTTTGCGGCGGTCTTTTCTTTCTTTTCTTTTGCCATAACTATACAATCTCATTGCCTTTTAGGCATGAGAGGAAGAAGCAAAATGTCTGCCAAGGGATTTATTCTGCCACTTTGTCAGCCGTGAACGTCCAGGTACCCTGCGCAACCTCGTGCGGAGCGGTCTCTCCCGGGACGAAAACCGTAGCGTGGCAGCCCGCGGGGACGGTCACTTTCACGCGGACGGAAGTGCTGTCGTGGTGCACCTCCGCGCCAACCTTCCCGTAAGGGGATACGGTCTGATACCGCACGTCGCCAACCTTCGCGGCCAGGTACGGGCGGACGAGAATATGCCGGAAACCGGGTTCCTCCGGATCGGTGTCCACGCCCGCCAGGCATTTGTGCAGCCAGGTAAGGCCGCCGCCGAACATGGGATGGTCGTGCGAGTCACGTCCGTTCCACTGTTCCCAGGTGGTGGTGGCCCCCTGTTCCAGCCACCAGCCGAAGCTGGGAAAATCGCGCTGTAGGAGGAGGTCGCAGGCCAGGTCATTGAGGCCGTTCCGGGCCAGAACTTCAAACAGATACCGGGTGGCTAACATGCCGGTATTCAGGTGGTTATGATAGGTGTCTTGCAGTTCTGCGCGAAGGGTCTCCACCACGGCGGCGCGCCGCTCTTCCGGCACGCCCATCTCCAGGGCGAAGACGTTGCTGCCGAAGTCTCCGTAGGTGGCGTTTTCGGGGTCATAGAAACGGCGGTGGAAGGCCGCGGCAGTGCTGTCGGCCAGGGCCTGGAAAACCCGCTCCGTTTCCGGCTCGTTCAGGATACGGGCGCTCCGGGCGGTCCGGTCGGCACAGAGCCAGAGATAGAAGGTGTGCACCAGGGCATCGTCCGGCAGGTCAAAGGACGGAGCCCATTCGCCCAGGTTCAGCCAGCGGAGAACTTTCCCGTCACGGGCGCTGCGGCGTTCGGAGAGGATGGTGCCGTCGCCCCGGTCCCAGGTCTGCAGGTAACGGGTATAGGCCGCCATGGCAGGGAGGTTCCGCCGGAGCATCCGCGTATCGCCATATTGCAGATAGAACTCCCAGGGCATCACGCAGATGGCGGCTCCCCAGGCCACGCCACCCCCGCAATACGGCTCCCAGGGCGCTCCATTGGGCACATAGCCCGAAAGGGTATCCTGTGCCAGGCGGATGTCTTCGATCCATTTCTGATAGAAGGCGGCGGCGTCGAAGCGGGCCATCACCATGTTCATGGCAATCTGGCCGTCGCCGGTGTAGGGGAGTTTCTCGCGGTGCGGGCAGTCGCTGGCCGTACAGCCGCGCAGGTTGTCTTTCTGGCTCCGCAGCCAGATGGCATCGATTCGGTTCAGCAGTTCTTCCGAGCAGGAGAACGATGCATTTTCTTCCACCGCGGTACGGACTTCGGCGAAGGAAATCATGTCCGGGGTCAGCCGGTCCACGCCCTGGACGATGGCTTCGCGCGCGGCGTCCCACACGAAGCGGGGCTGCCAGGAAACGGGTTTGTCCGAGGCGAACACATACCGGAGGGTGCCGTTTTTCTCCTCGGCGGGGAAATCCACCCGCAGGGTGTCGCCCGCATGTCCGCGGATGCCTTTGAATACCGGCCAGCCGGCATGCATCGATCCGAAATCCACCCGCCAGCGACCGTCTTCCAGCGGTTCGACGCTAATGGCCGGATGGGGGCCGTAGATGGCTTCGGACGGGCAGTCCATGGCGCGCAAAATGCCGTCCGGGGCCTTTCGGAGGGTGACTTGCTGCCAGGGTTCGCCGGTGCGGCGGGCGTCGTAGGTTTCGCCCAGGTAGAGTTCGTTGAAGGTGGTGGCAGAAGGACGGACCTGCCAGTTCCCGTCGGTATAGCAGACTTCGGTGGATCCGTCCCGATAGGTCAGTTCAATGCGGCACAGCAGGCGCGGCGTTCCGTAAGGATGCATCTTCTTCAGACCGTGGTCCACGTCAAAGAAACCGCCGCCCAGCACAGCTGTAATGGCGTTTTCCCCTCTATGGAGAAGGGGGGCGATGTCATAGCGGTTGTAGAGCACGCGATAGCCGGCGAAATGCGGTTCCAGGCCGATGTATCGTTTGTCCAGCCCCTCGCGGGCCGTGTAGTCGGTGAAGGCGGGGGCCAGGGGAGCCGATACCACCCGGCCGTTTACGGCGAATTCACACCATCCCAGGCCACAGACCCAGGCGGTGGCGCTTTTCAGGCCGCGCCGGACGGAGAGGGTGCGCTGGAATTCCGGAGCCGGAAAATGCCCGGCTGTGACGGTGTCCCCTTGCCACGGGGCACCAATCCAGCGGGCCTCGCCCCATCGGGCGGGCTCCATCAGCCCGGAAAACCACCGGCCGCGGATGCGACGCGATGCCTTCCCCCGCTGGTCCCAAACCCGTACGCGCCAGAAATACGTGTTGCCGGGTTGAAGGGGTTGTCCTTGATATTCAATAAGATGGGACGCTTCGGAGCAGACTTTCCCGCTGTCCCAGACCTTGTGGCGGAAACGCCGGTCGGTGGCAACCTGGATCTGGTAGGCGCTCTGGCTCACGCCGCTTCCACGCCGGACTTCGTTCACCCACGACAGACGCGGCTGTGCTTCATCGGTGACGGGTTCGGTCATGTATTCGACCCGCAGGTCGGAAGGCCTGAGGAGGGCGGCGGCCAGGGCCGCGAGGAGCCAGGTGCCGGTCATGGCTTATTGCTGGGCCAGGCGTTTCTCGCTGGGGATGAGCAGGGCGCAGAGGACCACGCCGATCAAGGCGCCCACGGCTACGGCAAGCATGGCGGCATCCCAGGAGTTGGTGGCCTGCTTGATGCTGCCCACCACAATCTTGGAGCAGATGGCATCACCTACCAGGTAACCGAACAGGCCCACAAAGCCCGCAGCGGTGCCGGCGGCGTTCCGGGGCACCAGGTTCAGGGCCTGGACACCCGTCAGGGCCACGGGACCGTAAATGAAGAAGCCAATCAGGCACAGGGCTACATAAACCAGTACTTTCTGCGTGGAAGGAGAGCAGGGGAGAATGCCCGCGCCCACCATCCAGTACAGCAGGACGCCGATGGCGCAGAGGAACATGCAGATGACGTTCATCGGGGCGCAGCGGCCCTTGAAAATCTTGGAGGTGGCCCAGCCGCAGGCAATCGTACCCACGGCGCCCACGATGTTGTGAACGGAGAAGGCGACCTTGCTTTCCGCGGCGGTCATGATTTCCTTGGCCTGCAGGTAGGTAGGCGCCCAGTCACCGATGCCGTACCGGACCATATAGACGGCTACGTTGGAAATGGCCACAATCCATAAGAGTTTGTTTTTCAGCACATAATCCACGAAGAGAACCTTGAAGGGGAGTTTCTCTCCGGCCTGTCCCTTGGACTTGATGCCGCTGTGGTCGTTCCGCCAGTCGGATACGGACGGAAGGCCGCAGGATTCGGGCGTATCGCGGATGGCCCACCAGCAGAAAACGGCAATGGCAAGGGCGACCACGGCCGGAAAGACGAAGTTGCCTTTCCAGGTCTGGACAACGCCCAAATCCGCCGCCAGCGCTACGCCGGCAATGGCCAGGAAGCCCAGGGAGAAGGAACCGATGGTATGGGACACGTTCCAGATGCTCATCTTGAAACTGCGCTCGTTCTGGCTGAACCAGTGCGCCATGATGCGCCCGCACGGAGGCCAGCCAAAGCCGCTGAGCCAACCGACGAAGAGCATCAGCACAAAGATGACAGCCGTGTTGAGGGCGGTATTGGTGCCGAAGGGAATCAGGCCCACGCTCATCATCACCAGGGCTGACAAGACCAGACCCACCACCAGGAATTTCCGGGCGTCGGAACGGTCGGAAACGCTGCCCATCACGAATTTGCTGAAAGCATAGGCGATGGAAACGGCCGACATGGCCCACCCTACCTTCGCGGCATCCAGGATGCCGTCCGCAATCATGTCGGGTGCGGCGAGGGAAAGGTTCTTGCGGACCAGATAGTACGCAGCATAACCGAGGAAAGCGCCGAGGAACACCTTCAGGCGCATGGACTTGTACGCTTTGTCAACTTTTTCTGCCGGAAGCGGGGCTTTCGGCTGGGGAGGATTCAGGAAACGTGCCATTCTACTTGTTTAATTTGCAGTTTTTTTTTTTGCAGATACAAATCTACTACTTTTTTGCATAAAACGATTGAAATTTCGAGAATAGTGAGTAACTTTACATTCTTAAATGTAATATTGATTAAGGGAAAACACATTATTGAAAGTTAGCAAGAAAGTTTACATGAAGAAAAAATTAACTGTCAATGCATTGTTCGCCATCCTGTCGGCGGCCTTTATCCTGATGATTGGCTGCGGTGGTTCCGGTTCCGATAACCCGGACAAGCCCGAGGTGAAAGTGGTGGCCACGAACATCGTCGTTCCTTCCTCTGCAGAAGTGACGGCGGGGGAGAGCCTGACCTTCAACCTGCGCGGCAAGACCAACTTCTCGGCCGATGACCAGGTCATCCTGCGGTCGGCATCGAATACGGACTTTGTCTGCCCGATGGTTTCGTTCAGCGACGGCAGTTCGCTGGCAATCCGCCTCCCGGACAACATCGTGAGCGGCTCCTATAAAATATATGTCGCCCACGGTGGCCAGAACTACTACGTGAGCCAGTTCGACCTGACCATCCTCAAACCGCTCGTGATCGAGCCGGAGGCGGGTGTGAATGTTTACGGCATCGTCCAGTGCGACGGAAAAGGGGTCCCGAATGTGCTGGTTTCGGACGGCGTGGAGATTGTGAAGACCGACGAGAACGGTATCTATCAGCTGAAATCGCTCAAAAAGTGGCAATATGTGTTCGTGATCATCCCGTCGGGTTACGAAGTGCCTTCGGAAGGCATCCTGCCGGAATTCCATTCCGCCCTTTCCAAGGAGCCCAACGTAGCCGAGCGCAAGGATTTTGAGCTGGTGAAGGTGAACAACGACAATTTCACCCTCTTTGTCCTGGGCGATATGCACATGGCCAAAAGAAACAATGATATTGCCCAGCTGACCGATTTCGCCACAACCTTGAATGCCTCCCTTTCCGGCGCAAGCGGCAAACGCTATTGCCTGACGCTGGGCGACATGACCTGGGATCTGTACTGGTACGACAACAAATATTGCTTCCCGGAATATCTCCAGACGGTCAACGAGTTGTTCAAGAATGTCCTCTTCTTCCATACGATGGGCAACCACGACAACGACATGAATTCCGTGGGAGACTTCAACAAAGCATTCCGCTACACGCGCGACATCGCCCCGACTTTCTATTCCTTCAACCTGGGCAAGGTCCACTTCGTGGTTCTGGACAACATCGACTACAACAATGTGGGCACCGGCGACAGCAATCGCGGCAAGTACGTTCTGGACTACACGGCCGAACAGATGGCCTGGCTCCAGAAGGACCTTTCCTACGTGAGCAAGACAACCCCGGTGTACATCACCTCGCATGCGCCGGTATCCCGTCCCAACGGAGCCACCTCGTTTAACAATTCCTATATGAGTGGCGCCGATGATACGGGCGAAGCCAACATGGCCGAGTTCATTGCGTCCGTCGGAGACTACAATGTTCATTTCCTGAGCGGTCATACGCACAACCTCTTCCACCGCAGGCACAACGCCAAGTTCGCCGAACACAACGAGGGAGCGGTCTGCGCCACCTGGTGGTGGACGGGCCACCTGACCCCGGGTATCCATGTGGCGGTGGACGGTACGCCGGGCGGCTACGGCATCTGGGATTTCAAGGGAACCAGTGCTACGTTCTCCTACCAGGCGGCCGGCCATGACGCGAACTACCAGTTCCGGGCCTATGATATGAATAAGGTGAAGGAAGCCTATGCTGCGAACAACAGCGGACTGAAAACCGATAAATACACAAATGCCGTCATGCAGGGCGCCGATGCCCTCCCGGCCAATACCATCCTGGTGAACGTCTGGGACTGGGACGAAAATTGGGATGTAAAGATCCTGGAAGGTACCCAGGAACTGACGGTTACGCGGGCCTATACCTATGATCCGGTACATGCCCTGTCCTATACCTTCCCGCGGAGCAAGGCTTCCACTTCGGTCTCCTTCCCTACGGAGAAGTGGTGCCACTTCTTCCAGGCAAAGGCCTCCAGCGCCAACTCAACGGTAACCATCAAGGTGACGGACCGCAACGGCAAGGTCTATACGGAGACCATGACGCGGCCCAAGGCCTTCTCTCTGGACGCATACAAAAACAAATAAATATTATTGTTCATTTATTAACTAACTAACCAAAAATCGTTATGAGATTGCTAAAATCTATTGCCGTATCGGCACTCCTGCTGCTGTCGGGCCTTGGCCTGGCCGCACAGACCCGTACGGTATCCGGAAAGGTCATCGATGCCTCTGGACAGCCTGTCCCCGGCGTTGGTGTGGTCCTGGAAGGAACGACCAACGGTACCATGACCGGGGCGGACGGCGCCTATTCGCTGCGCATCCCGGAAGGTGATGCCGTATTAACCTTCTCCAGCCTGGGCTATGTGACGCAGAGCGTCAAGGTCAGCGCGGGCCAGGGTACGGTGAATGTCACGATTCAAGAGGATAACATGCTCCTCGAAGAGACCATCGTGGTAGGTTACGGTACCCAGAAAAAAGTCAACTTGACCGGTGCCATTACGGCCATCGACAGCAAACAGCTGGAGAACCGCACGGCCCATAACCTGACGACCATGCTGCAGGGTTCCGTGCCCGGTCTGAACATTTCGACCTCCAGCGGTAACCCGGGTTCGACCGGTTCCCTGAACATTCGTGGTTTTACCTCCATTACCGGTGGTGAGCCGCTGGTGCTCGTCGACGGAATCGAAGGTAACATCAACCGCATCAACCCGCAGGACGTGGAGAGCATCTCCGTGATCAAGGATGCTTCTTCCGCCGCCGTTTACGGTGCCCGCGGTACCTATGGCGTGATTCTGGTTACCACGAAGAGCGGCAGTTCCAATCAGGACGACCTGACCACGACGGTCCGGTACAGCGGCCGTTTCGGTTTTGAAATGCCGACTACTTCTACGGATTGGGAGACCACCGGTTACTGGTCGGTCTATACCATCAACAAGTTCTGGTACGAGAGCAAGGGTTCCAACTACGTGAACTATACCGCCGAGGATATGCGCGAGCTCCTGGCCCGTGTCAACGACAAGGAAGAGAATCCCGAGCGTCCCTGGACCGTCATCAAGAACGGTAAGTATAAATACTACGCCAACACCGACTGGTGGCATGAACTGTACAACGATGTACATCCCACGCAGAACCACAGCCTGAGTGTGAGCGGCGGCAACAAGAATGTCAAGTACTACCTGTCCGGCCAGTATGACCGCCAGGAAGGTATGGTGAAAGCCCGCCCCGACGTGTACGACAAGTACAACCTGCGTGCGAAGATCGATGCCCGCATTACGAAATTTGCCCGCATCAGCAACAACACCAACTTCTTCGTGAGCACGTATGACTTCCCGGGTCTGGCCGATATCCAGGATTCCTTCGCGTATGGCGACCGCCACGCGCCGGCCTGCTTCCCGTTGAAGAACCCCGACGGCACCTGGGTTTATTTCGTGGACGCCCTGGGTTATCGCGTGTGCAACGGCCGTCACTGGGCTTATGCCAGCGACAACCTGAATATCGAAAAGCGCACGGACCTGGCCAATACCACGGAACTGACGGTGACCCCGTTCAAGGGGCTCACGCTGAAGGCCAACTACAGCTTCCGTACCTATAATAACCACGATACGCATCGTCGTAACCTGATCGAGTACTCCCAGTACCCCGGTGAGGTGGTGGTTTACAACAACGGCGGCGCCTTCGACAACTACATGACCGAAAAGATCTCGGAGAACATCCGGCAGACCTGGAACATCTACGCCACGTATGAGCATACGTTCGCCGATGCCCACAACTTCAAGGTGATGGGGGGTTACAACTACGATGACTACCATTACAAGGATGTCTGGGCCAAGGGTTACGACCTGATCAGCACCGAGCTTTCCGACTTGGACCTCATCTCCACCGAAACCCGTAAACCGGAAGTGAACGGTGGACAGACGGCCTGGCGCAACATCGGCTTCTTCGGTCGTGTCAACTACGACTACAAAGGCCGCTATCTCTTCGAGGCATCGGCCCGTTACGACGGATCTTCCCGTTTCGCCCGGGGTCACAAGTGGGGCTTCTTCCCCTCTGCCTCCGTGGGCTGGCGTATCAGCGAGGAACCGTTCTTCGACAATATCAGACCGGTGGTGAACAACCTCAAACTCCGGTTGTCCTACGGTACGCTGGGTAACCAGAATGTGGGGAACTACTCCTTCATGCGTCTGGTGAATTTCAACACCTTCGCTGCGTACAGCTTTGGCGACAATGCCATCGCCCGCTACACGAACCTGGACGCCCCAGTGGCTTCCGACAAGACGTGGGAGGTTTCCAAGCAGACCAACCTGGGTCTGGACCTGGCCATGTTCGGGAACAAACTCGAATTCACGGGTGAACTCTATATCCGCGATACCGATAACATGTTGACCGACGGTATGGACCTTCCTTCCGTCTATGGTGCCTCTACACCGAAGATGAATGCGGCCGACCTGCGGACCAAGGGTTATGAACTCTCCCTCAGCTGGCGGGATTCCTTCAAGCTCTTCAACAAGCCGTTTGAATACTATGTACGGCCGACCCTGAGCCAGTTCAACACCACGATCACGCGCTTCCAGAACGAAACCAAACTCCTCTCCAATTACTACGAAGGCATGGAGGTTGGTGAAATCTGGGGCTTCCATATCGATGGCCTGTTCGCAACGGATGCCGAGGCAAAAGACTACACCTCCCGCGTGGATCAGTCCTACTGCAACGCCAACCTGAACGGTGGCTGGAAAGCGGGTGACTTGAAGTATGCCGACCTGGACGGTGACGGTGTCATCGGCATCGGCTCCAATACGCTGGACGAGCACGGCGACAAGATTTACCTGGGTAACTCGCTGCCGCGTCTGCACTACGGACTCTCCCTCGGTTTCTCCTTCGTCGGTTTTGACGTGAGCGCCTTCTTTGAGGGAACCGGTAATCATTACTGGTATCCGTCCCGTTACAACTTCGACTTCTGGGGACCGTACAGCTTGGGTTATCCGACCTTCCTGGCCAAGAACTTCCTGGACAACTGCTGGAGCGAGGACAACCCCGACGCGTATTTCCCGCGTCCGCGTTCCAATGTGGCCTCCAATGGCGGTGGCGAGCTGGGCCGCGTGAACGACCGTTACATCCAGAATATCCGTTACCTGCGCTTCAAGAACCTCACCGTGGGTTACACCTTCCCCAAGAACTGGACTTCCAAGATTGGTCTGGACCTGGTCCGCGTGTACTTCTCGGGTGAGAACCTCGCGTTCTGGTCGCCGATTACCAAATACACCTCCCACCTGGATCCGGAGAGCTGCTTCGACCGCGCCAACGACCCGGTGGATGACCTGAACAACACGGCTTATCCTTGGCAGAAGACCATTATGTTCGGTGTGGACCTCACCTTCGGCAGCACGGTCAAAGCCGCTGCGAAGAAGGCCGCTGCCGTGGCTCCGGAAATCCGCGAGGTGGTGAAGGAAGTTGTGAAAGAGAAGGTGGTGGAGAAGCCCGTCGTGGTAGAGAAAGTGGTGGAGAAACCCGTTTCTACCCTCAAGGGTGAATTCGCAGACGATCTCTTCTTCGTGATTGGCAAGTCTGAACTCCGTCCGGACGAAGCCTTCAAACTGGGTCGCATCTGCAAGGTCCTTGAGGACAACCCCGAGGCCAAGATCGCCATCACCGGTTATGCCGATAGCGGTACCGGTTCGGCCGATGTGAACCGTTCCCTCTCTGCCCAGCGCGCCAAGGTGGTTGCCGACATGCTCATCAAAGCCGGCATCCCTGAAAGCCGTATCACTTCCACTTCCGTTGGTTCGGACAAAGATGCCTCCGCATCGCCTGAATCCAACCGTGTCGCTGTCTGCATTATCAAATAAAAGGATACGACGATGAAAAAGATATTTACTTATTTGGCAATAGCCTCTGTGTTGGCGGTTTCATGCGATCTGAACGATAAGCTCACGCTGATTCCCGAGTCCCAGCTTACCCCGGAATCCTATTTCCGGACGGCAGAAGACTTGCAGCTCTTCTCCAACACGTTCTATAACAACCTTCTTGAGAAGGAGCCTTTCAGCGTGGAAAGTGACGTCTTCGTGAAGATGAACCCTTCCAACCTGATCCGAGGCGGAAACGATCGTACCGTTCCGGCAACGGGTGGCGGCTGGTCGTTTACCAACCTGCGCAAGATGAACACCTTGCTGGCCAACATCAACAACTGCAAGGATGAAAAGGCCGTGAAAGAATATACGGCCCTGACGAAGTTCTGGCGCGCATTCTATTATGCCGACATGGTCCGCAAGTTCGGTGACGTTCCGTGGATCGACCATGAGATCGGCTCGGCCGACGAAGATCTGTACTTCCCGCGTGATTCCCGCGAGACGGTGCTCCAGCACATGATCGAGGATATCGACGTGGCCATCGCAGACCTCCCGGGCAAGGCGGCTGCTCCGCAGACCTCCTATCGCGTGAACAAATACACGGCCATGGCCCTGAAGGCGCAGTTCTGCCTCTTCGAGGGAACCTTCCGCAAGTATCACACCGCTCCGGCCCCGTTCGAGACCTCATACACCGCTGCCGACGGCTCCACGCACGACTATAAGTACTACCTGCAGCTGGCCGTGGATGCAGCCCAGATGCTCATGGGTTCGAATGCCTACAAGATTTACTCGACGGGCAAACCGAACTCCGACTACCTGACCCTGTTCAATGCGGACAACGCCAATGGCGATGAGATCATCCTGGCTGTCAATTACGACCGCCTGCTCAAGATCAAACACGACTGCGGCCGTGACATCACCAACCAGACGTCGGCCCGTTATGGCATGACCAAGAAACTCGTGGACAGCTACCTGATGAAAGACGGTACCCGCTTCACCGATAAACCCGGCTGGAACGTGTTGCCGTTTGCCGAGGAAGTTGCCGACCGCGATCCCCGTCTGGCCCAGACCATCCGCACCCCGGGTTATGTATGGAACAAGGAACACAAGCAGGACGGCCCTGAATTCGCCTACTGCCAGACCGGTTACCAGACCATCAAATACATCCAGGCCTATGACCTGAAGCCGTATTCGACGGACAACTCGGACAATGATATGCCGGTCTTCCGCTATGCCGAGGTTCTGCTGAACTATGCCGAGGCCAAGGCCGAACTGGGAACCCTTACCCAGGACGATATCGACAAGACCATCAAGCTCCTGCGCGACCGCGTGGGCATGCCCAACCTGGATATGGCGGCTGCGAACTCCCATCCGGATCCCTACCTGCTGAATCCCGAGACCGGTTATCCGAACGTGACGGGTGATAATCAGGGTGTTATCCTGGAGATCCGCCGCGAGCGCGCCATCGAACTCTTCCAGGAGGGATACGGCCGCTACTTCGACCTGATGCGCTGGAAAGCCGGCTATTGCCTGAATCAGCCCATGTACGGTATGTACATCCCCGGTCCGAACACCTACGATTTCGGCGACCTCAGCAAGTACACCTTCTATCTGGGCGAAAGCAGCGCCTCGGGTACCCGCTACATGATCTACGATCCGGCCAACCCCGACCTGCCTTCCAAGGACGAAATCTTCTATCTGATCGATCCCAACACGGGTAACCTGGCCACCGCCGGTGTCCGCGACGCCCTCCATTCGGTCAGCCATTCTTTCGATGAAAGCAAGCACTACTTCTATCCGATCCCGGAGAACGATCTGCTGCTGAACACCAATTTGGTACAGAATCCTAACTGGAAAAAATAGTTATGAAAAGATTCTTTAATATATGCAAGGTATTGACCTTCGTGGCCCTCTCCGCCTCGCTCATGGTATCCTGTAAAAAGGAAAGCGAGAATGTGGCCAAGGCGGTTCTTGGCGATCAGACCATTCTGAACTTTACCGCCCAGAACCCTGTTGCCCAGAAGGTTACGGTCTATTCCGACGCAGCGTGGCATGTCACGGCGCCGGAATGGATTACCGTTGATCCTACTACCGGCTCCGGTGTCATGGAAGTTACGGTCTCCGTGACCGAGAACGTAGATGGCGGCGGTGTGATGGAGCCTCGTAAAGACAAGCTCATCATCTCCGGTAACACTCTGGCCAGCCAGCTGGTGATTTCCGTGAATCAGGAAGGCGATCCGTATCGCAATGCCGAACACCTGACACTTGACAAGGTGGCCGCTCTGGGAGAAGGTAAGTCCTTCATTCTGGACGAGGCCATCGTCGCCGCCCTGACCTCCGACGGTTATGTCCTTACAAGTGGAAACGTACAGGTGTATACCAAGGTTTCCGCCAACGTTGCCGTGGGTGACAGGGTCGCCCTCAAGGGTGTGAAAGGAGCCGTGAACGGTATGCCCGCCATCACGACGGTGGACGAGGTAAAAGTTACCTCTTCCGGCACCTTTACGCCTCCGACCCCGACCAACATCACCGAGACGGTGGCCACCTATGCCCCTACCTCCATCGAGTATGTGACCGTATCCGGTGTGGTTGCCGGCGGTAACCTGATCGTAACGGTCGGCGATGTGGACTATTCCTTCAAGCAGATCGACTGCCCTGGCGATTTGAGCATCGCTTCCCTTACCGGAGAGCTGGTCGACCTGACCGGTTACTCCTGCGGTGTGCTGGGGGCCAATATGTTCGGTATCCTTACCACAGAGTTCAAGGACAACGGCCCTGCCGTGGTTCCCAGACCGGAGAAACTCCTCCATGCCAAGTGGCGTTTCACCACCAGCCTGTACCCGAACTATGCTGAATACTTCGGTGGAACGACCGGTGTGGTAAGCCAGGCGGAAGGCTTCAGCGATCTCTATGTCCCGTCCAATGTCGATGGCAACGGTAAGATTACCTACTACCAGGTAGATAAGACCGCTTATTCTCCTTCCAGCGGCAATCCCAAGCGTGTTGTCGGTGGAACCGGACATCCGTATGTAACGGGTGCATGGCCGGGCGACTACTGGCAGTTCTCGGCGACGGATAACTACGAGTATCCTGCCGGATCCAACCTGCACATCAAGTTCCTTACCCGTATCTCGGCAACCGGTCAGAAGTACTGGATGCTGGAGTACTTTGACGGTGCGGAATGGAAGCCGGCCGATGAGTATCCGGTCGCGACCGAGACGGAAACCGGAACCAGCGCCCAGTACAATTTCATCAACCCGACATCCAACGTTGTGGTCGAATGCAATTGGAAACTGGCGGCACCTTGCCGTGAGCCGATGTTCCGCATGCGTTGCGTGGCCAACTGGCAGTCCAACGGAAAGGGCGCCCTGGCCAACCCGAACGGCGGTACCTGCCGTATTGCGGATAATGACGACAACGAAGAGGATGCCGGTCCGGTCTTCGAAGTGACCGACGCCCCGGAAGGCGGTGGCGGCGGAGCCGGAACCGTTGTCTTTGAAGATGATTTCGAGTGGCTTGCGCCTTATGCTACCGCTGCAAATGCTCCGGACGATGTGGCCAATAATTCGGTCGGCTCTTCTCCGAACATCTTCACCACGACGGCCCTGCAGCCCATTCTGACTACCCTGCAGGAAAAGGGCTATGGCTTCATCTGGGGTGGTAAGGAACTGGACTGGTCCACCGCAGAGCCCACCAACGGCAATGGCCGGACGCTCTACCTGCAGAAGAATTACTTCAAGTTCGGTAAGTCCGACTACAGCTCCGGCCTGATCCTGCCCGCCATTACTTCCTTGAAAGCGGCTACCAATGTCGAACTCACCTTCGACTGGTGCTGGTGCATGACCGGTGCTTCCAAGCCCGATATCATGACCCTCACCGTAGCGGTCAGTGGCGGAACGGATACGGAATTGTCTTCCGAGCAACCTACAGCGGATGACCTGACCAAACTCGAGTGGCAGCACGCATCGGTTACCATCAACGGCGTAACCTCCGCAACCCGGATTACGCTTCGTCCCACCAACTATGATCCGTACAAGAGTAACACGCGCGGTCAGAACCGTTGGTACCTGGATAACATCAAGATTGTAACGAAGTAATCGCTACTTGCTTTTTGAGGCCGATCCCATCCCGGGACCGGCCTTTTTTTGGTCCGCTCGGGAAGGAGATCAGGCGCGTTCGGAGAGCTCCAGCCAGCGGAGCTCTTTTTCATCCAGGAGGGCAGAGACTTCGCCGTAGCGGAGGGTGGCGGCCTGGAGAGCGTCGTAGGGGAGGGCGCCGCTGTTCATCTGTTCTTCCAGGCTGGCTTTTTCGGCCGTGAGGGTTTCGATTTCCCCCTCCAGGGCCTCAAATTCGCGTTTTTCATTGAAGGACAGTTTCTTCCGGGCGGGTGCCGCGGCGCCCGAAGCCGAAGCGCCCTTCGGGGCACTGCTGGCGCGGGCGGCGGATTTTTGCCCGGCCTCGTAATCTTTCATAAAGGTCCGGTACTCGGAATACTTCCCGATGAAATCCTTCACCACGCCATTGCCGCAGAAGACAAAGAGGTGGTCCACCAGGCGGTCCAGAAAATGGCGGTCATGCGACACGATGATGAGCGACCCCTTGTATTCCAGCAGATACTCCTCCAGCACGTTCAACGTCACGATATCCAGATCGTTCGTCGGCTCGTCCAGAATGAGCAGGTTGGGGTTTTTCATCAGGATGGTCAGCAGGTAGAGCCGCCGTTTTTCGCCGCCGGAAAGCTGCCGGACCCGCGTATTCAGCATATCGTGCGTAAACAGGAACTGTCCCAGCAGGCGGGTATCGTTCACCGTCTCCAATACGGTCTGATCCTCATCGAACCGCATCCCTTCCTGGCGGTAGTAGCCGATCTGGAGGGATTCCCCGCGGTCGATGCTTCCGGTCAGCTCGCCCGGGTCGTCCGGATCCATCCGACCGGTGAGCAGGTTGAGGAAGGTGGTCTTCCCGGCCCCGTTTCCACCGACGATGCCCACCTTCTCGTATCGCTGGAAATTGTAGGTGAACCGGTCCAGGTAACACTGCCCGCCGTAGTAGAAACTGACCTCGCGGCAATTGATGATTTTCGTACCCAGACGCGCACCGGTGCCTATTTCCGCCAGGCTCACCTGCGTGGTGCGATACACCTGTTCCGAGCGCTCCTTCAGCTCCAGGAAGGCATTCTTGCGGTATTTGGCCTTGCCGGTGCGGGCGCAGGGAGAAGCGTGGATCCATTCCAGCTCGCGCCGGAGGATATTGTTGATTTTCGCGGTCTCGGCGTTGTAATTATCGATGCGCTCCTGCCGCTTTTCCAGGTAGTTCTCGTAATCCCCGCGATAGGTGTAGATGGCTCCGTGGTCCATTTCCATCACGATGTTGCACACGCGGTCCAGGAAATACCGGTCGTGCGTAACCATCAGCAGGGTGCAGCGAGAACGGCTTAGATACCCCTCCAGGAACTCGATGGCGTCGATGTCCAGGTGGTTGGTGGGCTCGTCCATGATCAGGAAATCGGCCTCGCTGGCCAGCAACTGCGTCAGCGCCACCCGTTTCACCTCGCCGCCCGAAAGCTCCTTCATCCGTTTGCCGAAATCGCCCAGGTGGAAACTCGTCAGCAGCTGGCGGACCCGCAATTCATAGGCGGCTCGGCCTTCCTCGTCCAGCGAAGCGGTCCACTCCGTAGAATCCCGCAGCACCTGGTCCAGCACGCAGGCCTCCGGGTCGAAGGTATACTCCTGCTCCAGGAAGGCAATGCGGATGTCTTTCAGGAAGAGGATCTTACCGCCCGAATCAGACTTGTCCTTCCCGGCCAGAATCCGCATCAGGCTGGTCTTCCCGGTCCCGTTCGGGGCGATGAGGGCAATCTTATCGCCCTCGTTTACATGGAAACTGATGTGGTCGAAGAGTACCTTCGGCCCATAGCTTTTGGAGATATTATCAATCTGGAGATAGGAGGCCATCTATCGGAACAGCTTATCGACCTCTTTCACAGCGCTCGGCAGGGCGAAAACGGCCACATGGTCGTAGGCCTCGATCTGCGTATCACCCACAGCGATAAGGCCTTCGGTCCCGCGGATCACACCGCCAATCACCGCATCCTTCGGGAAAGAAATCTCCCGCAGGGGAGCCTTGGTAATGGCGCTGCCCGGGGCGGCGGTATATTCCAGCACCTCGGCCTCGGTCCCGCTCATGTAACGCACCATGCGGGCCTTCCCGCTCAGGGTGAACTTGAAGATCCGTCCCGCGGTAATGAGCTTCCGGTTGATGACCGCATCCACGCCCATTTCCTCTGCCAGGCTGATGTATTCGATGTTTTCCACGTCTGCGATGGTCCGGCTGACCCCGAATTTCTTGGCAACCACGCAGGCCAGCACGTTCGCCTCGTCATTCTTCGTCAGCGCCAGGAAGGCGTCGTAATCCTTGATGCCCTCTTCCAGCAGCATATCGGAATTCCGGCCGTCCCCATTCACGATGATCACCTTGTCGTCCAGCCGCTCGGAAAGTTCCAGGCAGCGGTCGCGGTCGGCCTCGATAATCTTGATATCGTCGATCTGTTTCGATAGCTGGCGCGCCACCATCTCCCCGATGGGGGTGCCGCCCAGAATCATCACCCGTCCGATCTCTATGTTGCTCTTTCCCAGGAACTTCATCAGCGCCTGGATGCCCTCGCGATGGGAGATGATGAACACCAGGTCGTGGTAGCGGAACTTATAGTCGAATTTCGGGATGATCGTCTGGTTGTTGTGCGACACGGCAATCACGCGGAACTGGACGGTCTCGGACGATGCCGAAGCTGCGAATTCCGAAAGGCGCATGTCGATGAGAGGGGAGTCCTCCTCCAGTTTGAACACGGCGATCTGCAGTTTCCCGCGCCCGAAATCCATGGATTCCGCAGTGGCGGTATGCTTCAGCTGGTCCACGATTTCATCGGACGAAAGCTTCTCCGGATAGAAGAGTAGTTCAATGCCCATCTGCTTGAAGATGAGCTTGTTATCGGAGAGGAGATATTCTTCGTCATCCACCCGGGCGGTCACCTTTTTCGCCCCCAGGTTCTTGGCCAGCAGGGCGCAGATCAGGTTCACATCCTGGGGAACGAAAGGCATCACCGAGATGAAAAGGTCCGTCTGCGGTACGCCGGCTTCCTTGAGCACCCGGATAGAGGAAGGATCGCCATGGACGGTGGCCACATCGGCCAGGGTGGCCAGATGGGTCAGACGGTCGCTGTCGCTGTCGATGACGGTGATGTCATTGGCTTCGTGACTCAGCATTTTCGCAAGGTGGGAACCGATCTCGCCTGCGCCTACGATGACGATTTTCATACTGCTCTTGCTTTAAAGCGAATGCACAAAGTTAAAAGTTTTTTCTGTATTTACCACAGCCATGGGGATAATCCAGCGGTCGGTACTGGGCCAGACCGGCCGGGTATAGCGGGCGGTGCAGGGGATGAGGGTATGCCCGTCCTGCCCCTTCAGGCGCCGGAAATCGCGGTGCGCGCGCCAGACGGCAGCCAGGTTGCGCCATTGTCCCGTGAACAGGTAAACCGCGGCGGAAAGGCCGTCCAGGACCATCCGGGTCAGGAGGCGGCCCCGTTTGGGGAGGTTGTTGTGCAGCATCAGCAGGTTGTTGCGGTAGTTGAGGTAGAGTTTTCGGGGCGATGTCGGGGGGAGCGTCCCGCCGCCGATGTGCCATACGGTCGATGCCGGCACCACCGCCACGTGGTATCCCGCCCGCTGCATCCGCCAGCAAAGGTCGATTTCTTCCATGTGCGCGAAGAACCGCTCGTCCAGCCCGCCCAGTTCCCGGTAGAGGGCCGATCGCACCAGCAGGCAGGCGCCGCTGGCCCAGAACACCGCTCGCGGGCTATCGTACTGCCCGTAATCGCGCTCCAGTTTTTTGAGCACCCGTCCGCGGCAGAAAGGGTAACCGTACCGGTCGATAAAGCCGCCCGCTGCGCCGGCGTATTCGAAGCTGTCCCGCTCCTGCCAGGCGTGCAGTTTGGGAGCGCAGGCTCCGCAGTCCGGATGGGCGTCCATGTACGCCAGCAGCGGTTCCAGCCACCCGGAGGGGGGAACCTCGATGTCCGAATTGATGAGCAGGAAGTATTCGTACAGGTCTTCCAGGGCCAAGAAAGCGCGGTTGTAACCGCCTGTGAAGCCGTAATTCCGGTCCAGGGCGATGACGCGAACCTGCGGGAATTGCGATGCCATCAGCCGCAGCGAGTCGTCCGTGGATGCATTGTCGGCCACGATGACTTCGCAGCCTTCCGGCATCGATGCAACCAGTCCCGGAAGGAATCTCCGCAGAAATCCCTCTGTGTTCCAGTTCAATATGACCACCGCCGCCTTTTGCATTCTCCTTTCGTCTATCCGGTTGTCAGACAGGCTGCTGCATGAGAGAGCATATTTCCAAGTTCTCTGCGAACGAATGCAGCAGCCTGCCGGCAACAATTATCGGTACAAAGTTACGAATCTTTCTGATTGCAGCAACAATCGCCACCGTGATGGCCACAGCAATCACCGTCTTTATGGCCTTCGCCGTGGTGACAGCATTCGTGGTCGCCGTCGTGGCCTTCGCCGTGGTGACAGCAGCCACCGTTGCCGTGTTTGTGGCAGCAATGATGCTCCTCGGGCGGGAGGAACTCGCCGTGCAGCCCCTCTTTGAGCTCCTTCTCCGTGGCCTCGCGCACCTCTTTCACAACCCCCTCAAAATGCAGGGTCTTCCCGGCCATGGGATGGTTGAAATCCATGGTCACGGCATCTTCCTTGACCTCGCAGACCAGGCCCTGGACCACCTGTCCGGCGCCATCCAGCATGGGAATGAGCTGGCCCGGCTTGAGGAATTCCTCCATCAGGCGGCCGTCTACCATAAAGGCAGACTTGCTCAGGTCGATGCGTTTGTCGGCCTCGTAGGCGCCGTAGCCTTCCTCCGGGGTAAGGGTGAAGGCGAAGGACTGCGTGGGCTCCAGGCCCTCCAGTTCCTGCTCAAACTTGGGCAGCAGCATGTGGGTGCCGTGGATATAATCCAGGTCGTTGTTCTCCACCATCTTCCCGTCGACGGAAAGTTCGTAATGCAGGAGAACGACTTTATTCTGATTGATTTTCATGATGTTATGAACTGATATCTACGTTTTTGAAAGCCAGGGTGGGAATCTGCCGGGCGCTGCAGGCGCGGGCATCGCAGCCGGCTGCCAGGAGGTTGTTCCACAGGGTGAGGAAATTGCCCGTCATGAGCATTTCCCGTACGGGATGGAGGATTTTCCCATCCTGGAACGCAAAGCCCTCGATTCCATAGGAAAAATCACCCGTAGAAGAATTGGAATTGCCGCCGTTGAAACCGGTCACCAGGATGCCCTCGCCACAGAGGCGGAGAATCTCGTCCTGGTTGTGGCGGACGGGACCATGGCCCGGGACGATCCAGGGCAGGATGGCCGGGCAGATGGCATCTTCCACCGTGGGCTCCATGCCCAGTTTGGCGGCAATATAGGTATTCAGGAAATAGCGGCGCACGACACCGTCTTCGATGATGGGGGTTTCCTGCGTAGCCACGCCCTCGGAATCGAACAGGCGGGACCCCGTCTGTCCGGGCGTCCGGCAGGCTTCCGTCAAGGTAAACCCTTCCGGGAACAGCCGTTTCCCCAGCGATCCGTCCAGGAACGAATTCTTCTGTTGCAGGGCATATCCGCCCAGGGCGTTCAGCAGGGGCGTGACCAGTTTGGACGCGCATTCGCTCTGCACGACCAGGATGCAGGACCCGCCCGGATGCGGTTGCGGGCCGATTTGGGCGGCGGCGCGCTCCAGGGCGGTGGCGCAGCAAGTGCCGATCTGCAGGTCCTTCAGGAAGGGAGCCGCATCCCACCAGTAGCCGCTGTAGCGGTTGCCGGAAGCGTCTTCCACCGTCATTTCCACGCCATATTCAAAGGAAGTCTCGCGATGCCGGCAGAACAGTCCCTCGGAGTCGATGACCACCGAGTCGAAGATGGAATCGGAATACTCGCCCTCTTCGGAAAGGAGGGTAAAATCGGACTCGCCGGCCGCTTTGCGCGCTGCATAGATCGATGCGCCCAGGGCCATCTCGCGGCGGCGGGGGATATCCAGCGAGGCATAAGCCGGGTCGTACAGGCCCAACTCATCGCCCGTCACGGCATCGGTGGCCTTGCGGGCGGGGTCCGGCAGGTCGCGGCAGGCATCGCTCGCCAGCATGCGCACCGTATCCACGGCACGCTCCAGGAAGGCATCCAGCACCGCTTCTTCCATCCGGTTGATGGAAAAGCTGCCGTAGCGTCCCTCGACGAAAAGGGCGATGGTGAGCGAACGGTCCAGGCAGTGCGATACCTTGTCGATCTGTCCGTCCAGGGTGCCCACCAGCTCCATCAGGCTCTTGTTCAGGGTAACCCGTACCTTCTGGGCACCCAGCGCCAGGCTATGGTCGATGGCGTGACGCGCCAGGGCTATTTCTTCGGGCGTAATCATCCTTCCACTCCTCCTACAGTTAGGCGGCTCACCAGCACGGTGGGGATGCCGCAGGAAACCGGGCAGCTCTGCTCTTTTCCGCAGGTCCAGGCGCCCTCGTCAATCTTCAGGTCGCTGCCCACGGCAACGATGTCCGCAAGGGCCTGGGGCCCGTTTCCGATGATGTTGATATCTTTCACCGGCATGGTCAGGCGGCCGTTTTCGATGAGCCAGCCGCTCTTGACGAAGAAGGTAAAATCTCCCTCCCCGATCTTGACCTGTCCGTTCGAGAACTGATCCACAAAGATGCCTTCCTTCACGCGTTCCACAATGGCGCGCGGATCCTCGCCACCCGCCTCCATATAGGTAGCCCGCATGCGCGGGATGGGGGCGTATCGGAACGATTCCCGCCGGCCGTTGCCGGTGGGGGCCACGCCGTACCAGGCGGCGCTGATGCGGTCGTGCAGGTAGGAAGTGAGGATGCCATCCTCCACCATATAGGTCTTCTGACCGGGCACCCCTTCATCGTCCCAACCCACCGCGCCGCGGTTGCCGGGCAGGGTGCCATCGTCCACAATCTGAATGCCTTTCGCGCAGATGCGGCTGCCCATCCGGTCGGAGAAGATAGACTGTCCCTTGCGGTTGAAATCGGCCTCGAACGCGTGTCCCATGGCTTCGTGCAGCAGGATGCCCGAGGCGCCGGCCGCCATCACCACGCTCATCTGCCCGCCCTTGGGACGGCGGGCGGCGAACCGCTCGTCGATGCCTTTCACGACCTCGTCGGAAAGGGTGGCGATGAGCTCGTCGGTGAGCATCTCGGCCCCGGTCCGCCAACTGCGGGAGACGCTTTTGTTCTCCACCGTGGCCCCTTGCTGGAAGATGACCGAGAGGGACAAACTGGCCATCGGACGCGTCTCAAAGGCCATTTCCCCAAAGGAATTGAACATGAGGATATCGCTCACCGTGCTGGAAAGCATGGCAATGACTTTGATGATTCGGTTGTCTTTGGCGCGGACGGCCTGCTCCAGTTTTTGCAGGAAGGGGACCAGGGTGCTGGCCTTGGTCTGCCGCCAGTCCCGCTGGACGGGATAGCGGTCAACGGGAGCGGGGGCAAGCGTCTGGGGCGCCATGGGCGGAACGCTCTTCTGCGCAATGGCGGCAGCGGCCCGGGCGGCACCCATCATGGCCGGGAAAGCCGTGCTCTCGGAATAGGCATAGCCCGTTTTCTCCCCACAGAGCACACGGATCCCCACGCCATAATCCACGTGGGAACCTCCCGAAGAAACCTCTCCGTCCCGCAGCAGGAGGTCGGCGCAGTCCGTGTTCTCGAAGAACAGGTCGCAGAACCCTCCGCCGCTGCGCAGCCCTTCGGCCACCACGGCTTCCAGCTGCGGCTGCGTCACCCGGAACAGGTCCAGATAATAGGTTTTCGGATGCATCATTTCTCTTTGAATCCGATATAACTTTCGAAACGATCGTTTTGACTTTGAATGAGTTCGTATTTCCCGGCATCGTACACCTTGACCCCCTCCGGTGTCCCTTCCGCCACCACGGTGAACGGGATGATGGAATTATCGGCCAGAATCCAGCGGTCGCAGGCGGGAGCGTAGAACCGGAAAAAATAGTGCAGCCCCACGTAATAGCGGCGGCGGATGGTTTCTTCCGCGATGTTGTGCCCGCCGGCTTCCACCCGCGCCCGGACGCGATCGACGGCCCGATCGGGGGAGTCCAGCCAGAAATAGAGGACCGTGACCGAATAGCCGTCGGCCCGCGCCGTCTGGATGGTTTTCAGCAGGGAACGGGTCGCCAGGGTGGTTTCGATGCAGAAATCATCGTGCCGCTGGAAAAGGTAGCGCGTCTTCAGGAGCATGTAGCGGCTCGCCGAAACCTGCGCTTTTTCCGGGTTGAAGGGCGCCAGACTCTTGGCAAACTCGTCCGAGTTTACGAACTGGGTACACGACAACAGCTCGGGCAATAGCGTATAGGACGCGGTGGTCTTGCCCGAGCCGTTACAGCCCGATATGATGTATAAGCGGCTTATGAGTTGGTTACTTTTTCAAGCCATGTCACCATGCCGAACATAACGCCCATGGAGATGAGACAGAGCACCAGGAACACGCCCCAGCACCAGCCCAGCGGCATCACATTGTACATCTTCGGACCCAGGAAGAGGAAGAGGTTGCCCACGGCCGTGGCACCCAGCCACAGACCCTGGCAGAGGCCCTGCATGCTCTTCGGCGCCACCTTCGAAACGAAGGAGAGGCCCAGCGGGGAGATGAACAGCTCCGCAACGGTCAGGAAGAAGTACGTAACGATGAGCACCCACGGACCGGCTTTCATGGAAGCCTGGGTAGCGGAATCCAGGGCCAGGAAGGTGTTGGACGACGGGTAACCCATCTTGAACGAGAAGATGCTCAGGAACAGATAGGCCAGGGCGGCGATTCCCATACCGTAGGCAATTTTGCGCGGGGTGGAAATCTGACGTCCCCGTCCGGCCAGGAAGGAGAAGAACCACATGATGACCGGGGTGAGCACAATCACGAAGAAGGGGTTCACCGCCTGCCAGATCTCAGGGGCTATCTTGCTGGTATTCACGAAGTCACGGGCAAACATAGAAAGCGACTGTCCGTTCTGGTGGAAAGAGAACCAGAAAAACACCACCACGCCGAGGACGGCGAAGAGGGCGTACATGCGCTGTTTGATTTCCTTGGCCATGGCCTGCTTCTCTTCGGCGGTGTATTCCACGGAAACCACGGACTCTTTCTTGCCCGGGGTGGGGAAGCGCTGCTTGGTAAGGACGAAGATGAGCAGGGAAATGAGCATGGCAGCCACCGAGGCGATGAAGGAGTAGTGCACGCCCGTGTTGAAATAATCCAGGTAGCTGGTGCAGAAAGCAGTGATGGAATCCAGGTTGGCCGGATCCAGAACGGCGCCCGCCTTGGAAGCTTCTACGATCAGGTTGTCCGACACGGTAGCGTTCAGGATGAAATCGTGGCAGAGTTTCGGCAACTGGGCGTTATAGGCCAGGCTGTGGACACCGAGCCACCACTGGCGGAGCAGCGGAGCTACGAACGGGGCGATGAGGCCGCCGATGTTGATGAATACGTAGAAGATCTGGAAACCCGAATCGCGTTTGTCCTTGGCTACTTTCAGGGCCTCGGGGCCTTCCTTGGCGGCATCGGCCTCCAGGTTGTCGTACATCTGGCCCACGATAGCCTGCAGGTTGCCCTTGAACAGACCATTGCCGAAGGCGATGAGGAAGAGGGCTACGCAGGTCAGGGCCAGCAGCCAGCTCTTGTTTTCCGGCGTTGCCAGGATGGGAATGGAGAGCACGGCATAACCCACGGCCATGGTAATGAGGCCCTTCTGGATGGTGCCTTTGTAATTGGCCGTGCGGTCTGCGATGATACCGCCCACCAGGCTCAGCACGTAGATGCCGCAGTAAAAAACGGAATAAATGATACCGGCCTTGTCGTCGGCCAAACCAAACTTGGAGCAGAGGAAGAGCACGAGGACGGCGTTCATAATGTAGTAGCCGAACCGCTCTCCCATGTTGCTGAGCGCTGCTGCCAGCAATCCTTTCGGGTGTCCTTTAAACATTGTACTCGTTTATCTTTTAAGAATAATAAATCAACAAATTACACAAAGATAGGAATAATTTTGGAAAAACTTGTGATTCCGCGCGGGATTCAGTAACGACCTTTGACAACCGTGACGCTCCGTTAACGTTAAAGGGTGGGATTTTCCCCTTATCATTGTATTATTACTGTCTTTTTGCTAAATTTGCGTAGTAATAACACTTCTAATTTCAAGTATTTAATCAGGTTGACATGGCGGGTATTGTCATGTTATATAAATATCTTGACATCGATGGTGGATTGGCGATGCTACATAATAGCAATCTACAATTCACTAATTCTACCCGTCTAAATGATCCGTTCGATTGTCACCCTGCCTTATTTGATTTCTCAAATGTCCCCACAAACGAAAACTGTTGGCCACCAGTTGATTTCCTCAAAGAACAGGGTGAAACCGACATGACCAATTTGAGGAACAAGACGTGGGTATGTAGTTTATCTAAAATACATGACTCCGTCCCGATGTGGGCATATTATGGTAATCACAAGGGCGTCTGCATTGGGCTCAATATGGGAAAGGCTCGCAAATATCTCTCAAGGTTTCTTTGTGGTATTAATTTGGGAGCAATGGAGATCGAGGTCCAGTATCGGGATGTTATTGATAAGCCCGACTACTTCCATGATGAGAGAGATTTATCTTATTACCTGCACTCAACAAAAGCCAAAGATTGGGCTCATGAGCATGAAGTGAGATTATTATTAATAGATCCTATCCCGGCAAACAACGATAATAGTCCCTTCTTTGTTCCCATGGGACTACCCTACAAATCCAAAAGAAAAGAAGACGTTGATTGGAAAGAAGTTCGCGCATACCCCCGTCTTGGAGGAGAATGCTTTGAATCTCTCTATTTAGGCATCAAAATAGGAAAAGAAGAAAAAGAAAAAGTCATTAAAGAAGCACTCAAATGCAACCCAAATATTAAGATTTATCAAATGACAGTAGATCCCGAAGCCTTTCGGCTAAAAAGTATCATTATTTGAATAATATTTGGTATAAAAAAACTATATTTGTAATATTAGAATTCCGATAATACAACATTATAAGAATTATGACGCCAGAGGGAAAAGCGCGCCTACTCATAGACCAGATGTTCACGGATGCTGGTTGGAAGGTCGTTCCTAGGGACGAGTATTCTCCGACCCTGTCAGCCGCGGCTATTGAGGAAGGCATTTTGAAAGGCGGGAAAGAAGCTGATTATCTTCTGTTTATAAATGGGAAAGCCGTAGGTGTGCTGGAGGCTAAGAAGTCTTCTATAGATGTTTCGTCCGAGAAAGTTATTTCGCAGGCTGAAGGCTATACGAACAAGTTAACAAAGTATTATCAGTTCTATTCCAACCCTCTTCCAATCGTTTACACTTCAAACGGCCAAGTGACCCTTTTTAGGGCCAAGGACGGAAGCTACATCCCTGTTGGAAGCATCCATACTCCAAAAGAGATTTGTAAGATGCTTGGAATTAAGGATGAATTTGCCGGACTTCCTACGCTGAAGAAGAAAGGACTGCGCAACTGCCAGTTCGAGGCTATCACCGAGTTGGAAAAGAGTTTCCGCTCTGGTCAGAACAGAGCCTATATGGTACTGGCTACAGGGGCAGGAAAAACCTATACCGCCTGTATGGCCTCTTACCGTTTCCTCTCGTATACTCCCATGCGACGTGTCCTTTTCTTGGTGGATCGCAATAACCTTGGGAAGCAGGCAGAAGATGAATTCGGAAAGTTTAAGCTCACAGAAACCGGAGATGCTTTTAATACTATCTTCACCGTCAACAGGCTAAAGAGTCAGGCCATTCCGAAGGATTCCAATGTCGTTATTTCCACTATTCAGAGACTATTCTCTCTGCTGAAAGGCGAGGAAATCGAAGAAACGGATGACGATGAGAATTACGATGGTGACGAGACTCCGACACCGGCAGTGACTCTTCCGGAGAATCCAACCCTGCCGAAAGATTTTTTCGACCTTATCATCGTTGATGAATGCCATCGCTCCATTTATGGCTCTTGGCGTTCCGTACTGGAGTATTTCTCCTCAGCTCGCATTATCGGTCTTACGGCGACTCCCGCCCCCGAAACAGAGGCATTTTTCAACAATAACCGTGTAATCAACTATACCCTTGAGCACTCCATTGCCGACGGCGTAAATGTGGATTACCGCGTTTATCGAATTAAGACTAAGGCTACGGAAGATGGCGGCGCCATCCGCGACGGCGAAAAAATAAAACAAGTTACGCGCTATACCGGTAAGGTAGAGAACGTGAAGAACAGTGGCGAAAAAACATATACTGGCAATGAACTAAATCGTAGCATCGTCAACCCTTCTCAGATAAAGCTGGTACTGGAAACCTACCGTGATGCTGTCTATACAGAAATGTTCAATGATCCGGCTCGTGAACCGAACATGGATTATCTGCCCAAGACGCTCATTTTCGCCCTTAACGATGCCCACGCTAGCAATATTGTCCAGATTGCCAAGGAAGTTTTTGGCAAGGAGAATGATCCGCAGTTTGTCCAGAAGATTACGTATTCTGCCGGCAACAGCAATGAGCTTATCCGCCATTTCCGTAACGATAAGGAGTTCCGTATTGCCGTTACCGTCACTTTGGTTGCTACCGGCACAGATGTTAAGCCCATTGAGGTGGTGATGTTCATGCGTGATATCGAGTCTGAATCCCTTTATACCCAGATGAAGGGCCGTGGCGTTAGAACCATCGGTGACGAGCAGCTCCGGATTGTTACGCCCAATGCCTTCAGCAAAGACTTGTTCTATCTTGTGGATGCCGTAGGCGTTACCGAGCATGAGATGAAGGTTACCCGCCCGGGGACCGATCCTCGTCCCGCTACTTTGCCCCTTAAGGAGCTGCTAGAGCGAATTACACATGGATATGTGGATGACGAATATCTCAAGATCTTGGCCAGTAGACTTTCGCGTATCTACAATAAGGCCGATGAAGAGCAGCGGACCAAATTTGCCAATCTTGCCGGAAAGGATATGAAAAACATCGCATCCAGCATCTATGAGGCAATAGGGAATGGCTCTCTACCTCCTTTCGTAGATATTAATGATCCAAATAATGAGAGGAAAGGTTTGGTCTCCGCGTTTGCTAATCATCCCGAGGCACGCAATTACCTACTTGTCCTGAACGCTGGTTTTGTCAAAATTCTGATTCCCGGTGAGGACGAATTGGTGTCCAAAGGATTCTCGTTGGAGGAGGCAACACAAACCACGACTGCTTTTGAGAAGTATGTGGCTGACCATAAAGATGAAATCGAGGCACTTCGCATCATCTACAACAATCAGGGAGAGCCCATTACCTATTCCATGCTTAAGGAATTGGAAACAACGCTTCGCTTTGCAAATGCCAAATTCAATCCGGCGCTCCTTTGGAACACATATGCACTGCTTCGCCCGGCTGATGTTGTAAAGTTCAACACGAAGGACGAGAAGGACGCACTGACGAATATCATTCAGTTGGTCCGATTTGCCTTTAAACACATTCCTAGGCTGGAAAGCCTCAAGGGCGATGCGGCTAAATACTTCAACCTCTGGTGCGGCCAGACATGGCGTGGCATTTCGGAGTCGCAGAAAAACCTGCTGCAGCAGATTGTCAACTACATAGTGACAAACGGTTCCTGCACCATAGAGGACATTAAGGAAGAAGACAAGACCCAGGCTGGGCAGATTATCCAGGCCTTCGGTGGTCTTGACAAGGCAAACCAAGTTCTGTCTTCTCTATCTCAATTTATGATTTACAGAAAATCCGCTTAATTAATTATGGCAAAACAGTCCTCAGAACAAACCCTTATCAATAAAGTCTGGAAACTTGCCGATGTTCTATCAGGACAAGGCGTTGGATTCACGGATTATATTACCCAGCTCACTTATCTTCTGTTCCTCAAGATGGATGATGAGAATGTGAAAACCTTCGGAGAGACTTCCGCCATTCCGGAAGGCTACCGCTGGGAAGACTTGATTGGTCTTGACGGTTTGGATCTGATTGCCCAGTATGAAAAGACCCTCAAGGTCTTGAGCGACCAGGAGAATCTTATCGGCACCATCTATACCAAGGCCCAGAACAAGATTGACAAGCCAGTGTACCTGCAAAAAGTTATCTCACTTATTGATGAAGAGTCCTGGCTTGTTATGGATGGCGATGTGAAGGGCGCAATTTATGAGAGTATTTTGGAGAAGAACGGCAAAGACAAGAAGAGTGGTGCCGGACAGTATTTCACGCCCCGTTCCCTTATCAAGGCAATGGTTGATGTAACGCGTCCTCAAATTGGCGAAACCGTTGCTGACCCGGCCTGCGGAACAGGAGGATTCCTCCTTACTGCTTATGACTACATGAAGGAACAGACTGCTGACAAGGAAAAGCGCAAATTCCTCCGTGAGAAGGCCCTGCACGGCGTAGATAACACGCCACTCGTTGTCACCCTTGCCTCCATGAATCTCTATTTGCATGGAATCGGGACAGATAGGAGTCCCATCGAGTGCAGGGACTCCCTGGAGAGCGAACCTTCTACGCTAGTGGATGTTATCCTCGCCAATCCTCCTTTTGGTACCCGCCCGGCAGGTTCCGTGGACATAAATCGTCCCGACTTTTATGTGGAAACAAAGAACAACCAGCTGAACTTCCTGCAGCACATGATGATTATGCTTAAGAATGGCGGCCGTGCTGCGGTCGTTCTCCCTGATAACGTTCTCTTTGAGGGTGGCGCAGGCGAAACCATACGTAAGAGATTGCTAACCGATTTCAACCTTCACACTATCCTGCGCCTGCCTACCGGCATTTTCTACGCCCAGGGAGTCAAGGCTAATGTACTGTTCTTCAAGAAAGGGGAAAAGACCAAAGACATCTGGTTCTATGATTACCGTACCGGCATTAAACATACACTGGCAAACAACACCATGGAGCGCCATCATCTGGACGACTTCGTGACCTGCTATAGTGCTGAGAATATCAATGCCCGCAAGGAAACATACAACGCCGAAACCAATCCTAACGGCCGTTGGCGTAAGTATCCTGTAAAAGACATACTTGAGAGGGATAAAACCAGTTTGGACATCACCTGGATTAAGTTCCAAGATGATACGGATTATACACTTGCCGAACTTGTTTCCTCCATAGAGGATAAGAGCAATAAGATTGCCGAGGCTGTAGCCAAACTCAAAGAACTCATCGCAAACATTGAGGAATAATGGATACCAAGAAACTCCGTCAGAAGATACTGGATCTTGCTATCCATGGAAAGCTTGTGCCGCAAGACCCCAATGATGAACCTGCTTCTGTGCTTCTTGAACGCATTCGCAAAGAGAAGGAACAGCTCATAAAAGAAGGCAAGATTAAGGCCCCTAAAAAGAGCAAATCTGCTGGTGATACGTCCCATTATCCGAAGGAAGGGCCGTGGGAGTTGCCGGATGGGTGGGTCTGGACTGAATTAGCAGAGATTGCATCCTCGATTAAATACGGAGTAAGCGAGTCGGCAAAAGCTTCTGGACCAT
>Ga0256405_10003084_pt1 | contig 35617 bp, 30 predicted proteins | sample RumenRJG_02DNA_FD_189096 | JGI IMG/M metagenome (GOLD analysis project Ga0256405, IMG submission 189096) | Bovine rumen microbial communities from Lethbridge, Alberta, Canada - RJG_02 | ecosystem: Host-associated > Mammals > Digestive system > Stomach > Rumen | place: Canada: Alberta...
CGCCACGAGTCAAGGGGCTATTGGGCCTGAACGAAGTGAGGGCCAGGGACTTGAGTCCCTGGCCCGGGGCCCTTAGGGTTATACCCTAAGAGCAAACCACCCGCTGTGCGGGTGGTCATGATTTTGCACCGTCCGGCACCGCTTGGTATCACCGGAAACCAAATGCATCGCCCGCAGTTTCTTAAGAGAATTGATGCAGTCCCTCTCGTTGGCCTTACCATTGCGGAGGCAACAAAGGACAGAGAAAGGAATGTCATATGTCAGCTCCCATGACCCCGGAGGAATGCCGTCGCGCTATCGAGGCGCTGTCTCCGCAGATAGAGCGCTACGCCGAGCTCATCATCCGCAAAGGCGCGGCCGTTCGCGAGGGCCAGGAGATCGTCGTTCAGGCGCCCGTCGAAAGGGCGGACTTCGTCCGTGTCCTGGTGGAGCGCGCCTACAACGCGGGTGCGGGCCACGTGACGGTCATCTGGCACGACGACGCATGCACCAGGCTCGAGTACCAAAACGTCGAGCTCCCGTACTTCCAGCACACGCCCGCCTGGAAGGTGGCCCAGCTCAACGGCCTTGCAGAGGCTGGTGCGGCCTTCATCTTCCTGGAGGGCAGCGACCCGGCGGCGCTCAAGGGGATTGACCCAGCCAAGCCGGCGGCGGCGTCCAAGGCGCGCAACACCGAATGCCGCTCCTTCCGCGAGGGGATGGACTTTGGCAAAAACGTGTGGACCATCGCGGGGGTGCCGGTCGAGGCGTGGGCGCGCCACGTGTTCCCCGAAATGTCCAGCGACGAGGCCCTATATCGCCTTTGGCGAGCGATCCTCGAGACGGCACGCTCTGCGGGAGAGGACCCGCAGCAGGATTGGGAGACCCACAACGCCGCCTTCGAGAAGAACAAGCACTTCCTGAACGGGCAGGCGTTTGACCGCCTGCACTATGTGTCGAACAACGGGACCGACCTCACGGTCGGCCTGAATCGTGGGCACATCTGGGAAGGCGGGGCAGGCCGCACGGTGGACGGAACGGTCTTCTTCCCCAACATCCCGACCGAGGAGGTGTTCACCACGCCCGACCGCATGCGCGTTGACGGAATCGTGCACTCCGCCATGCCGCTTGTGCACGCGGGGCAGGTCGTGCGCGACTTCTGGCTGCGCTTTGAGGGCGGCGCCGTGGTCGACTACGGTGCGGCGCAGGGGCGTGATGTCCTGCAGCACATCCTCGAGACCGACGAGAACGCGGTGCGGCTGGGCGAGTGCGCGCTCATCTCCAAGAACACGCCCATCCGCGAGTCGGGAATCCTCTTCTACGACACGCTGTACGACGAGAACGCGAGCTGCCACCTGGCGCTGGGGATGGGATTCCCAGAGTGCCTGGAAGGTGGGCTGGACATGGACAAGGACGAGCTTATCGCGCATGGCGTCAACCAGAGCGCTACGCACGTCGACTTCATGATCGGCTCGGACGACCTGTGCGTGACCGGCGTGACGGCCGATGGCAGGGAAGTGCCCATCTTCACCAACGGCCAATGGGATTGGGAGAGCTGCTAGGCCATCGCGTGGTGCACGTGCTAGAATGACATTCGCGCGGGCCCTTAGCTCAGTTGGCAGAGCAGGGGACTTTTAATCCCAAGGTCGTGGGTTCGAACCCCACAGGGCCCACCACGTAAACGAGAAGGCCTCCGGCGACGGAGGCCTTTCTTGTCGTCAGCCGTGGCTTCCTCCTTTGGCCGTGAGCGCCCCTGCGCCCTATATCCGCTATTACACTCATTTGGAATAATGGTCTCAGCTAATCGGCAAGTGCGTCATCAGTGATTGTTTCCATTCGAATGCAATTGCATGGATACTGTGCCGCCCCATATTTGGCAAGGTAAAGTACCATGAAGCAAGAGAGCTGCAGCGTGGGTCGAGGCAACACGAAAGGAGGCTCCTCCATGAACAACGAAATCACCAGGCAGGATGCACTCCGACGCCAGGGCCGACGTACCTCGCCGCGACGCGCTCGCGTGCTGCACTAGCCTGCTCAGGCACGGTCCGCCCTCAAAGGACGTAGCAGCACCCGGCGCCGCCGGGCTTTTTTATGCGCGCCGCGGCCGGCAACCACCCACCACGTCAAGCAAAGCGATATCAGCGTCGCACGCAAAGAAAGGAAGCACCATGTCAGAGAGCACGAAGGAAAAGGTCGTACTTGCCTACTCGGGCGGACTCGACACGTCCGTCATCGTCAAGTGGCTGCAGGTCGTCAAGAACATGGACGTCATCGCCATCTGCGGCAACGTCGGCCAGGACGAGAAGGACCTCACCTGGATCAAGCAGAAGGCCCTGGACATGGGCGCCATCGCCTCCGAGGCCATCGACATGCGCGAGGAGTACGCCGACACCATCCTTGCCAAGGCCATCTGGGCAAACGGCAAGTACGAGGGCGTCTATCCGCTGCTCTCCGCCCTTTCTCGCCCGCTGATCTCCAAGCACCTTGTGGACGTCGCGCACAAGTACGGCGCCAAGTACATCGCTCACGGCTGCACTGGCAAGGGCAACGACCAGGTGCGCTTCGAGACGTCCATCCGCGCGCTCGACCCCGAGCTCGAGATCATTGCGCCCGTGCGCGAGTGGGACCTCAAGACCCGCGACGAGGAGATGGAATGGGCCGAGGCCAACGGCGTGCCCGTGCCCACCACCAAGAAGAAGCCCTACTCCATCGACGACAACCTGTGGGGCCGCGCCATCGAGTGCGGCGTGCTCGAGGACACCTGGAACACCCCGCCTTCGGACATCTGGACGATGACCAACAACCTGCCTGACTGCCCCAATGATCCCGAGACCGTGATCATCGGCTTTGAGAAGGGCATCCCCACGTCCATCAACGGCGAGAAGATGTCGCTTCTGGACGTCATCATCAAGGCCAACGAGATCGCTGGCCGCAACGGCTTTGGTCGCATCGACATGATCGAGGACCGCGTGGTGGGCATCAAGAGCCGCGAGTGCTACGAATGCCCGGCCGCCCTGCTGCTCATTCAGGCGCACCAGACCCTCGAGACGCTCTGCCTCGACGCCGAGACGCTGAAGCAGAAGGCCAAGCTGGACGTTGAGTGGGCCTCGCTGGTCTACCGTGGACTCTGGTACAGCCAGAACCGCGTTGCCATCGATGCCTACAACGCCTACACGCAGCAGTTTGTGAGCGGCGAAGTCCGCATCATCCTGTGCAAGGGCGGCATCTTTGTTGACGGCGTGCGCTCCGACCATGCGCTTTACGACTACAACCTGGCCACCTACGACGAGGGTGACACCTTCGACCACTCGGCCTCCGAGGGCTTCATCATCCTCCATGGTCTGCAGTCCAAGACGTGGTCCAAGGTCCAGGGGCCTGGCGCCGGGTACGCGATCGACTAAACACTGCTTCAAAAGGGGTTATGGGCGGGGTCCGAAAGACGGACCCCGCCCTTTTTTGCTGATCTGGCTTGTCTCCTTCGGAGTTCGACTCGTGGGAAGTCTATATGGGAGACGGCGATGCGCCTGAGCTTTGATAAGCTTTCAGGCAGACATCCCAAACAAGGAGGAAGCTATGGCACTGTGGAGCGGCAGGTTCGAAGAGGGAATGAGCGACTTTGCGCTGAAGTGGGGCGCGTCGCTCCAGGACGACAAGATCATGGCCTCGCAGGACATCGCGGGTTCGATCGCGCACGCGACCATGCTTGCCAAGCAGGGCATCATTTCCGAGGAGGACCTGGCGCAGATCAAGGCGGGTCTCGAGCAGATCGACGCCGAAATCGCGGAGGGCACCTTCGCGTGGGACGACGACCACGACGAGGACGTGCACATGGCGGTCGAGGGCGAGCTCACGCGACGCATCGGCACGGCCGGCGCGCGCCTGCACACGGGCCGCTCGCGCAACGACCAGGTCGCCACGGACATCCGCCTGCTCGCGAAGGACCTGGCGGCAGACCTCATGCGCGAAAACCTCGCCACGCGCGAGGTCCTGGTCAACCTTGCCGAGGAGCATCTCGACGTGGTGATGCCGGGCTACACGCACCTGCAGCATGCGCAGCCCGTGCTCCTTTCGCACCACCTGCTCGCGTACTACTGGATGCTCGAGCGCGACTTCGCGCGCCTGCTCAACGCCTACGACGCGGCGGACGCAAACCCGCTGGGAGCCGCTGCGCTCGCCGGCACCACCTACCCGCTCGACCGCTTCCAGACCACCGAGGACCTGGGCTTCGACCACCCCATCCCCAACTCGATGGATGCCGTGTCCGACCGCGACTACCTGCTCGACCTCGAGTACGCCTGCTCCGTGGGCATGGTGCACCTCTCGCGCCTCTGCGAGGAGATCATCCTGTGGAGCAGCTCGGAATTCGGCTTTGTCACGCTCTCGGACGCCTGGAGCACCGGTTCGAGCATCATGCCGCAGAAGAAGAACCCCGACTTTGCCGAGCTCACCCGTGGCAAGGTCGGCCGGGTCATCGGCGACTTGGTGAGCCTGCTCGTCACGTGTAAGGGCCTGCCGCTGGCCTACAACAAGGACCTGCAGGAATGCAAGCCCGGCGCCGTCGACGCTGCCACGACGCTCGCCGACTGCTACGTCGTGATGCAGGGCATGCTCTCGACCATGAAGGTGAACGCCGACGTCATGCTGGCCCAGGCCAAGACCGGCTTCACCGCGGCGACCGACGTGGCCGACTACCTGGCAAAGAAGGGCATGCCGTTCCGCGAGGCACATGCGGTGGTGGGTGGCCTGGTGCTCGAATGCGAGAAGCGCGGCTGCGGGCTCGAGGACCTGACGCTTGCCGACCTGCGCGCCGCAAGCGACCTCTTTGACGAGGACATCGTGGGCTGCCTGGACCCGACGGCCATCGCCAATGCGCGCACCACCTACGGTGGGACCGGCATCACGGCCGTGCGCGAGCAGCTGGGAGAGGCGAAGGCATCCCTTGCGGCTGACCAGGCACTCTTTGCGGAATAGCCGATACGAAGGGGTGGGACCCTTGCGTGTCAGCTGACGCGCAAGGGTCCCACCCCTTCGTATCACTTGTACGCGTTACTCAAAGCTCAGCTGCTCCAGGCGGTCGAACACCACGTCGATGCGGCCGAGGAAGCTCCACGGGTCAAAGATGGCGTCAAGCTGCTCGGACGTGAGCGTGCAGTCCGGGTCCGCCTCCAGGCGGGTGCGCAGGTCGGCGCCCTCGCGCGCCTGCTGCACGTCGTCCCACACCTGCATGGAGTTGCGCTGCACGATGGCGTAGGCCTCCTCACGCGTGATGCCCGTGTCGACCAGCGCCAGCAGCACCTTGCTCGAATAGATCAGCCCGCGCGTGGACTCGAGGTTGGCCTTCATGCGCGCGGGGTACAGCACCAGCCCGTCGATGATGCGGATGAGGCAGTGCAGCATGTGGTCAAGCGCGATGAAGCTGTCGGCCAGCGCCACGCGCTCGTTGGAGGAGTGGCTGATGTCGCGCTCGTGCCACAGCGCCACGTTGTCAAAGGCGACCTGCGCGTTGGCCTTGACCACGCGCGAAAGCCCGCAGACCTTCTCGACGGTGATGGGGTTGCGCTTGTGCGGCATGGCTGAGCTGCCCTTCTGTCCCTTGCGGAACGGCTCCTCGGCCTCCAGCGTGTCGGTCTTCTGGTGGTTGCGCACCTCAAGCGCAATGCGCTCGCAGGTGGCGGCGGTGGTGGCAAGGACGCCAGCGAGATAGGCGTGGTGATCGCGGCTGATGACCTGCGTGGAAAGCGGGTCCGAGCCCAGCCCCATGTGCTCGCACACGTACTGCTCGATGAACGGGTCAATGGACGAGTACGTGCCCACCGCGCCGGAAATGGCTCCGCAGGCCGTGCCTTCGCGCGCGTCAAGCAGGCGGTCGAGGTCGCGGCGCAGTTCCCAGGCCCAGCTGCCAAACTTCATGCCAAAGGTCATGGGCTCGGCGTGGATGCCGTGCGTGCGGCCCACGCACACGGTGTCGCGCTCCTCAAAGGCGCGGCGACGGCAGATCTCGCCCAGGCGCCGCACGTCCTCGATGATGATGTCAGTCGCCTGCACCAGCTGGTAGCAAAGCGCGGTGTCGCCCAGGTCGGAGCTGGTCATGCCGTAGTGCACCCAGCGGCTGGGCTTGGGCTCGCCCTCGGGCACCTCGGCGTCGATGTAGCTGCCCATGTTGGTGAGGAAGGCGATGACGTCATGGTTGGTCACGGCCTCGATCTCGTCCACCTCGGCGCGGTCGAACTTGGCGTGATCGCGGATCCAGGCGGCCTCCTCGCGCGTGATGCCGATCTTGCCCATCTCCGCATGGGCCTCGCAGGCAAGCACCTCGATCTCCTGCCAGATGGCGTACTTGTTCTCGAGCGAGAAGATGTGGCCCATTTCCGGGCGCGTGTAGCGATCGATCATGCGAGGTCCTTTCGGATCGGCTGCCGGATGGCTGTTCTGCGGAAATCTCCGAACCCATTCTAGCGGGCGTTCAGGACGTCCCATGTGGGTATACTGATACAACAGCGAAAAAGGAGATACTGATGGTCAGTTATGACTACACACCGAGGCGCGTGTGCCCTCGCAACATTCACGTCGACCTGTCCGACGACGGCAGCATCATAGAGAACGTCGAGTTTGACGGCGGCTGCGACGGCAACACCAAGGCGGTTGCCAAGCTCGTCAAGGGCAAGCCCGTCGACGAGGTCATCAGCCTCCTGGCGGGCAACCAGTGCCACAACCGCGGCACGTCCTGCGCCGACCAGATGACCATCGCCCTTGCCGAGGCCCGCGCCCTGGCGCAGGGCGTCGCATAGGAAAGCGCGTGTTTAAGAGCAACGTCACCAGGCGCGGATTCTTCCGCACGGCCGCGGCGACAGGCGTCGTCGCGGCAACCATCCCGGTCCTTGGCGGCTGCAAGAATCCCGTCGAAGACGTCATCCCCTCCGATCCGGTGATCGTGGAGGAGGACGCCGCGACCACGATCCTGGGCGAGGACGGCGCCTACACCTACATCGAGCGCGAGTTCGAGAGCAAGGGCGAGTGGCAGCTGCCCCTGGGCAACGTGCCGCACGAGGGCGAGGGCACGTGGCTTCCCGTGACGACCGCCGGCGCTTCGGCCATGCCCATGGTCAAGTGCTCGGCCCTCTCGCTCGAGTCGGGCGAGCTCACGGAGGTCGTGGCAAACCCCATCACGCCCAACTCGCCCAACGTGGTCATCTATGACGCGCGCTGCTCGGACTCGGCCTACGCCTGGGTTGAGCTCGACACGCTGACCAAGGCGTGGTCGCTCTACGCGGCCAGCTTCTCAAACGGCGCCCTCTCCGGAGCCCCCAACACGCTTTGGCAAGGCGATGCCGACTGGGATCCCCCGCGCTTTGCGGTGACGGGCAACAAGGTCATCTGGCAGGTCATGCCCTCGCTCAATGGCAACAAGACGTCCGAGATGTCCCATTGCTACCTCTGGCGCACCGGGGCGTCCGACGCGACTGACGTCGTGGAGTCGCTCGGCCGCTTTGCCACGGCGCCTTCCGTCTCCAACGGGACGGTCACGCTCACCCCGCGCGTGCGCAACGAGGAAGGCACCTACTACGGCATCACGGCCTACAGCCTCTCCGACGACCTGAGCACCATCGTCGACCGCCTGGTCATGCCCGAAAACGTCCGTCCCTTCCATGCCGTGCGCATGGGCGACGTCTTCGCGCTTTCGGTCGAGGCGAGCTACGGCTACGGCGGTCTCCTTGGCTCGATGGGCACCTACATCGGCACGGCCGAGGGCAACTTTGCGTCGGTTCCGCTCGAGCCGTTTGCCAACGTGGCGGGCAAGGACGGCCTGTTTGTGGTCAAGAGCCGCGCGTCGTACTACGTGGTGGACACCAAGCAGCAGGGCTACACCTTCCTGAGCGCGGCAAACCGCTGCGTGGACTACGGAGAGTACCCCGCGCGCGTGGGCGAGACCGACACCTTCGTGACCTTCTCCACCATCAAGGATGTTGACACGGGCTACCCCGCTTCCGTGCTCGTCCGTGCATTTGCACTCTAAAAGGCGTGCCAGGAGCACCGTTCTGCGCTAAAATGTGATGTAGGTTCGTGAATTATGCATCTGCCGCATACAGGCAGAGGTTTACAAAGCCACGAGGTTAAGGAGGCTGCCCATGGCTTCAGAAGAGAAGAGGATCCTTTTAGTCGAGGACGAGAAGACCATTCGTGACGCCGTTGCCGCCTATTTGGAGCGCGAGGGCTACATGGTGCGTGGCGTGGGCGACGGCCAGAGCGCCCTCGAGGAGTTCGAGAAGCACTCGTTTGACCTCATCATCTTGGACCTCATGCTGCCCAAGCTGTCGGGCGAGCGCGTGTGCCGCGCCGTTCGCGAGACGTCCAACGTGCCCATCATCATGCTGACCGCCAAGGGCGAGGTCGAGGACCGCATCATCGGCCTCGAGCTGGGTGCCGACGACTACCTCATCAAGCCGTTCTCCCCGCGCGAGCTGGTCGCTCGCGTGCGCGCCCTGCTGCGTCGCGCCCACACCGAGAGCGAGCCCGCCCTTGAGGTGCTTGACTTTGGCGACCTCACCATCGACATCTCGGGCCACAAGGTCACGGTCGAGGGCAAGGAGGTCGACCTCACGGCGTCCGAGTTCAAGCTGCTGACCACCCTCGCCCGCTATCCGGGCCGCGTGTACACGCGCATGGAGCTGGTCGAGAAGGTGCTGGGCTACGACTTCGAGGGCTACGAGCGCACCATCGACTCCCACGTCAAGAACCTGCGTGCCAAGCTCGGCGATGACCCGCGCAACCCCACCTGGCTCTACACCGTGCACGGTGTTGGCTACCGCTTTGAGGCGGCCAACAAGTCGGCTGACGCTGCCAAGTAACGGTGGCAGACGACGTCCTGACACAAAGCGGATCGCCCTCGTCCCGTGACGGGGGCGATTCTTCCAAGGGGTCGTACAACACGATGCGCCCCGAGGTCAGAAGCCACGCGACGCAGACCTTTCGCGCGCGGCTGACCTTCTTCTTTGCCCTGACCGCGGCCATGACGGCCGTCCTGCTGTCCGTCATGCTTGCCATCACGTGGGAGGGGCAGTTCCAAAGCTACACGCGCGACAACATGCAGCGCCTGGCCGACTCGACGGCAGACGTGCTCGCGCGCCAGTACGAGACCCAAGAGGAATGGACCCGCCGCGTTCTGACCTACGCGACCTCGGCCTCCGCGGCCTCGACCGACGTGGGCGTGCAGGTCGTGGACGAGACGGGCGAAGTCATCTACGACGACACCTGGGCGCTTTCGCGCCGCTCGGGCCACACGGGGGGAACCCCGGTCTCCGACCAAAAGATCGTGGACGATCCAGATTCGGTGGTGACGGCCGAGGTCATCACCTCCGATGGGAAAAAGGTGGGCGAGGTGCGCCTGTGGGCCTTTGGCTCGGACGCGCTTCTCACCAAGAGCGACGCGGCCTTCAGGCAGAACTCCTACTCCGCCATCTTCATGGCGGCGATGGTCTCGGTGCTGTTTGCCTGCGTCATCGGCTACTTCACGTCGCGCTCGTTGGCGCGGCCCATCAAGATCATCACCTCCACGGCGGCGCAGATCAGGAGCGGTGACCTCACGGCGCGCACCAACCTTACGGGCGACGACGAGATCGGCCAGCTGGGAGAGACGTTTGACTCCATGGCCACCACGCTCGAGCATGACATCAAGATCGAGCACCGCCTGACCTCCGACGTGGCACACGAGCTGCGCACGCCGCTCATGGCCATGCTCGTGACGGTCGAGGCCATGCAGGACGGTGTGCTTCCCGCAGACGACGAGCACCTGGAGACGGTTGCCTCCGAGACGCGGCGTCTCTCGCGCCTGGTCGACGCGATGCTGCACCTCTCGCGCATCGAAAACGGCAAGGGCAGCCTCAAGTTCGAGCGCACCGACATGGTCTACCTGGTGCGCAGCCTGGTGAGCTCGCAGCACCAGCTGTTCCACGAGAAGGGCCTCCACCTGCGCTTTGCCAACGAGACCCCGCGCGAGGAGCTCTACGCCGACGTGGATCCGGACCTCATCCGCGAGGCCATCGTGAACCTCATGTCCAACGCGATGCGCTACACCTCCTCGGGTGGCTGGGTGCTCGTGACGCTTGCCTATGAGCGGCCGGAGGTCGTCGTCATGGTGCAGGATACGGGCATGGGCATCGCCAAGGAAGACATCTCGCGCATCTTCTCGCGCTTCTGGCGCTCCGACGCAAGCCGCGAGCGCGTGTCGGGCGGCCTGGGCGTGGGCCTCGCGATCACCAAGGAGATCGTCGACCAGCACAACGGCACCATCACCGTGGAGTCCGAGCTGGGCAAGGGGACGCTCTTCAGCATCCGCTTCCCGCAGGACCAGGGTCGCCGGAAGATCTCGCAGGCCATCCAGGAAGGCTGATACGTAGGGGTCCCACCCTTTCGTATCGCCGATACGAAAGGGTGGGACCCCTACGTATCAGCTTCACCTGCTACAATGTATCAGTTGCACATTTCGCATAAGGAGGACTCATGGCCCAGATGGAGATCAGGCCCGACAGCCACGGCAAGGTCCGTGACATCTACGATTGCGGTGACAGCCTGCTGATGGTCGCGTCCGACCGCATCAGCGCGTTCGACTTCATCCTTCCGGACGAGATCCCGCACAAGGGCGAGATCCTGACGCGCATCTCCCAGTTCTGGTTTGAGCGCTTTGCCGACCTCATGCCCAACCACCTCATCTCGATGGACGTGGCGGACTACCCCGAGGAGTACCGCCAGTACGCGGACTACCTGACCGGCCGCTCCATGCTCGTCAAGAAGGCGCAGCCCCTACCCATCGAGTGCATCGTGCGCGGCTACCTGACCGGTTCGGGCAAGAAGACCTACGACCAGGACGGCACGGTCTGCGGCATCAAGCTGCCGGACGGCCTGACCGAGGCAAGCAAGATCCCCGAGGCCATCTTCACCCCGTCCACCAAGGCCGAGCTGGGCGATCACGACGAGAACATCTCCTTTGAGCGCTGCGCCGAGATCGTGGGCCAGGACATGGCGGAGCAGCTGCGCGACGCCTCGCTCAAGATCTACAACGCCGCCGCCGAGTACGCCCTCACGCGCGGCATCATCATCGCGGACACCAAGTTTGAGTTTGGCCTGATCGACGGGCAGCTGACCCTCATCGACGAGTGCCTGACGCCCGACTCCAGCCGTTTCTGGCCCGCGGACGAGTACGCCGAGGGCCACGTCCAGCCCAGCTACGACAAGCAGTACGTGCGCGACTGGCTCAAGGCCAACTGGGACATGACGGGCGAGCCGCCGCACCTGCCGGCCGACGTCATCGCCGGAACCTCCGCGCGCTACGAGGAGGCCTTCCAGATCATTACCGGAACCGAGTTCACCCCCATGAAGGAGCAGTAAATGTCACTGCGCGACACCATTGAGGCCGCAAAGCGCGAGGCCCAGGAGGCCGGAAGCGTCTTTGGCGGCAAGGAGAAGAAAGATGCCGACGGCGCCCAGCAGGAGGAGTCCGTGGGCTTCTCCAAGCGTTCGACCGCCCGCGCCAAGCCGGTGACGGCCGCCGCCTCGTCGGTCCGCGTGGTCTCCGCCGAGGATGCCAAGGAGGGCCGCTCGGGCAAGAAGGCCAGCGAGATGACCAAGGAGGAGCGCAAGGCCGACCGCGCCGCGCGCCAAGCCAGCGACGACCGCCGCGTCACCGTCGCAAACATCATCCTCAAGGACGACCCCGAGTACAAGAAGACGCAGAAGGTGTGGTGGGTGCTGCTGGGCACCGGACTCGTGCTCACGATCTTCTCGTTTGGCGTGAACGCCTACCTCAACCGCGTGGAGAACGTGGATACAGCGCTTGCCTCCAGGCTCGTCGTTGCCGCCATGGTGACCCTGGTCACGGCCTACGTCTGCATCATCGGCGCCTTCATCTACGACCTGGTCAAGGCGCGCCCTATCCGCAAGCGCGTTGACGCCGAGGTCAAGGGCATGACCAAGAAGAAGCTCGAGCAGCTGATTCGCGAGGATGCCGAAGAGTAGCGCACTCGTCCCGCCCTTCGCAGAGCACGCACAATCCCCTACACTGAGGTCGTCAGGGACGGCTTTGGGGTAGGGGGTTTCATGCAGGTCGCAGGGATTGAGCGTCTGTACAACCAGCATTCGCGCGACAACGAGCCCGCCATCACGGTTGCGCCGGGCGAGGTCTTTCGCGTGAAGACTCAGCTCACGGGTGGCGACTGGCTGAACGACGCAGACGACCAGTGGGACCCGTCCAAGTCGCGCGGGCCCAACCTGACGACGGTCGTGGCGATTGATGGTGCGCGTCCCGGAGACACCCTTGCCGTGCACATCCGCGACGTGCGGCCCGCCACGCTTTCGTACATGGGCTTTGCCGGCTGGCGGCACCCCCTGTCGCGCAAGCTCTGGCCCAACGACTGGGATGTGGTCACCAAGACGGTCCCCGTGGTTGACGGCATGTGCCAGTGGTCGGACGAGCTGCAGATTCCCGTGGCGCCCATGATTGGCACCCTGGGGACGGCGCCCGCGGACGAGCCGGTCTCCAACATGCTGGCAGGGCTTCATGGCGGCAACATGGACTGTCAGGAAGTGAGCGCAGGAACCACCATCTACCTGCCCGTCTTTGTGGAGGGCGCGCTGCTGCACGTGGGCGATCTGCACGCCGTGATGGGCGACGGCGAGATCTGCCATACGGCGCTGGAGTGCGCGGGCGAGGTCGATTTGATGGTGGAGGTCTTGCACGAGGATAGGCGCGGACGCTGGATAAAGCTGGAGGACGAGCGCTACCTCATGGCGCTGGCCGCGTTGCCGGGGATGGAGGAGGCCCACGCCGCCTGCATCAACGAGCTGCTCCGCCTGATGGTCGACGAGCACGGCTTTGACGTGCGCGAGGCACTGTTGCTCCTCTCGGCCGTCATGGAGGCACGCTGCACGCTCATCCACGGCATGGGCGGATTCCCCATCACGTATCTTGCCAAGATCGACAAGCGTTACCTGCGGCCGGACCCGGAGTTTGTCCCGTATCGCGGAGAGATGCCCGAGGCGGGGCGCGACCCCCAGCTGCGCGGGATTTCTGCGAGCTCGTAGCGCCGGAGCAGCTAAGATGCTAGAATGACTCACGCACGCCCTCGTAGCTCAGGGGATAGAGCACAGGTTTCCTAAACCTGGTGTCGGCGGTTCGAATCCGTCCGGGGGCACCAGATAGAACTGCAGGTCAGACACTGTGTTGTGTCTGGCCTGCTTGCGTTTTGGGCGATTTTGCACCACCTTGTGCACCACATACGACGCCTTCTTGCTCTGTGCCTCGTGCCAAACAATAGAGCGCTGAGACGGCTTTGGCGGGTATTTGGTATCATCGACGTGCCGAGCTGGGTGCGTCCTTTGGACGCGTCTGCGCAAAAGCGGCTTGCGACGCCTTGTGTGGCTACGCAGACGGCTGCGTCGCCGGCCCCTTTCGACGGGAGCACTCCCGCCATGAATTGGCTCCCAGCTCGGCACCTTCTCTGTTCGCTTCGGCTGCCTTCTCCGCGCGCGTTACGTCGTGTGCCTTTCGAGTCTGGGGCCGTTTGAGACAGACAGCTCGTGAAAAACAGCTCTAACTGTCTCAAGTGACCCCTTTGAGTCACCGTTTCGGCCGATACGGTTGCTGTATGACGACGTATAAGTCGTACGGTAAGACGTAATGTGTCGTATCGACTGAGAAAGAGGTGACGCCGTGTCAAAACAAGAGGCACTGAGATTCTTGCAGCAAGCCGAAAGCGATGCAGAGTTTGCCGAGAAGGTGCGAGCTGCGCTCACGGGAGAGGCTGAGGCTGAGGCCACGTTTTCCTCCGTGGCTGCTGACCTCGGGTTTGCCTTCACCGAAGAGGAGCTGCTGGAAGCCTCCGCGGAGCACCGCAGCGAGAAGCTCGCCGAGCTGGATGCCGTGGCCATGGATGACCAAGAGCTTGAGCAGGTCGCAGGCGGCGGTGACCGCTACGAATGCAAAGACACCTATCGGCAAGGGGAGAACTGCTTTAACAACGACGAGTGCGACAGGATCTACCACTTCTACAAGCACATCAGCTTTTGCAAGTACACCTATAACCCACGGGAGAATTGCATCAATCTCGATTGTAGCTTGGGTGGCGTCGAGACGTAAAGCCGCTGCTATTTGGGGACGTTTTGCGCGCCCGGAGCACCGTGTGCTGGGGCTCTGGGCGCGTTGCGTTGTGTCGTGAAGGTCCGCAGGGCCTCTACGTGTGCGTCACTAGGGCAACTGTCTCCACGTGCTTGGTGTGCGGGAACATGTCCACGGGGGTCAGGCGCTCCAGACGGTAGCCCTGAGCGCGAAGAATCTCGAGGTCGCGGGCCTGTGTCACGGCGTTGCACGAGACGTACACTACCCGCGCTGGCGCGACGCTCGCCACGGCGGAGAGGAACTCAGGCGTAGAGCCCGCCCGCGGCGGGTCCATGACGACGACGTCAAAGTGCTCGTCCGCGTGGGCGGCGTTCACCAGGTACTGCGTTGCGTCGGCGCGGATGAAATCGCAGCGGTCCGAGACGCCGTTGGCGCGGGCGTTGCGCTTGGCGCAGGCGACGGCACCTCCTACTTGCTCTACGCCCGTGACCCGCACTCCGTTTGATGCGGCGGCCGCGCAGATGCCGATGGTTCCCGTGCCGCAGTAGGCGTCCAGGACGCGGTCACCGGGTTTTAGCTGGGCTGCCTCGATGGCCAGCTGGTAGAGCACTTCGGTCTGTGCGGGATTGGTCTGGTAGAAGCTGGTGGGGCCAATCTCGAACGTGCAGCCGAGCAGGCGGTCGTGCATGATGCCGGGCCCGTGAAGCGTGCGGCAGTCACGGCCCAGGATAGCGTTGGTGCGGCGGTCGTTGACGTTCTGCACGATGGACGTCAGCTCAGGGCACGCGTCAAGAAGGCCTTCTACCAGGCGTTTCTCGCGCGGAAGCTGGGGGCCGTTGGTCACGATGGTGAGGAGGGACTCGTCCGTGGCATATCCCGTGCGCAGGACCGCGTGGCGCAGACAACCCGTGCCGCGGTCCTCCTCGTAGGCGGGAATGTGCAGCTTTTCCGCCACGTGCGCAACGGTGGTGAGTACCTCGCGGGCGCGCGGGTCCTCAACCAGGCACGCGTCGCATCGGACGATCCGGTGGGAGCCCGCCGCATAGAAGCCCGAGCGGATGCGGCCACCCTTGCCCGGCGCAAAGGGCGTCGCGGCCTTGTGGCGAAAAGCGAGTGGCTCGTCCATGCCGCGGACGTCCTCGATCCGCGCGCCGTCCTCCCGTGCCGTCTGCGCAAAGAGCTTCTCTATGGCTTCCTGCTTGCGCCGCAGCTGTATGGGGTAGGGGACCGCGAGCCATTCGCAGCCGCCGCACTTCTTGGCAATGGGGCATGTGTACGTCTTGAATCCCATGGCTCTAGTGTAGCGCGGGTGGGCTCGATGGCGCTATCATCATTAGGTGTGCTGGGCTGTGCCCGGCCATTACTCGGAATAATTGCAGCTCAAACGTAACGAAGGCGAGCATATGACCACTACAGGCACCTTTGAGGAGACGGTTGCGCGCGTGGACGCGCAGACGCGCGAGCGCGCGGGGGCTCCTGCGGGGCATCCCGAGTTTGACCAGCTCGTGCGCACCATCTGGCGCCTGCGCCAGAGCGACGGCTGCCCGTGGGACAAGGCCCAGACGCACCGCTCCATCACCAAGAACATGGTCGAGGAGGCCTACGAGGCCGTTGACGCCATCCTTGCAGACGACGTGCCTCACCTGCGCGAGGAGCTGGGTGATGTGCTTGAGCAGGTGCTTCTCCATGCGCAGATTGCGAGCGATGACGGGGAGTTCACGCTTGATGACGTGTGCCGCGAGCTGAACGAGAAGCTCGTGCGGCGCCATCCGCACGTGTTTGGCGACGAGGTGGCCACGACGGCCGACGGCGCGCTGGATGCGTGGGACGAGGTCAAGCGCCAGGAGCGCGAGGCGCACGGAGAGGCGGGGGAGGAGCCGGGGCTTCTGGACTCCGTTCCGATTTCGCTACCAGCGCTGATGCAGGCTCAAAAGATCAGCAAGCGTGCTGCCAAGGCGGGCTTTGAGTGGGATACGGTCGCGGACATCTGGGACAAGGTGGCCGAGGAGCGTGCCGAGTTCGAGCGCGAGGAGCGCGGGAGCGAAGCCGCGGCCGAGGAGTTTGGCGACATCCTGTTTGCGCTGGTAAACGTTGCGCGGCGCGAGGACATTGATGCCGAGGAGGCGCTTGCGGCGAGCAACAGGAAGTTCCGCCGCCGCTGGGCGGCCATCGAGCAGGCCGCTCGCGAGGAGGGGCTCGCCGTGGAGGAGGTTTCCACGGAGGAGCTCAACGTGCTGTGGGACCGCGTGAAGGCAGACGAACGTGGCTGAGAGACGACGTGACAGAACGAGGGTGAGCAGCCAAAGGCGCAGGCAGCGTCGCAGCAGGCCTACGCTGGACGAGCGACTGGACGCCATTGCGGACGCCGTGCGTGCCCACACGCGCGCGGTCATCGCAATTGCGCTGGTATTTGCCGCGGTTGTGATGATCTATGGTCCCCTGCGCAACTACTACGTCGCCATGCGCAGTGGGCAGGATCTCCAGGCGTACTACGACGCGCTGGTTGAGCAGAACGAGTCCCTGCGCGAGGACCTGGGACGCCTGCAGTCAGAGGAAGGCATCGAGGACGAGGCTCATCGACGCGGGTACATCAAGGACGGCGAGACGCCGGTCATCACCGAGGGGCTTCCCAAGGAGGACATGACCAAGCTTTTGGGCGAAATCGAGCTTGAGGACACGCGGCCGTGGTACATCAAGGTGCTTGACGTGGTGTTTTTCTACAGCAGAGACAACTGGCAGTAGGGGTTGTAAAAAGCGAATCGTCCTTTGGAAGCGTTATCAAAATTGCCAACTGCGCTTTTGTTAATCTAAGGCTTCGAAAGGACGATTGAAAAAGGAGAAGGCGAGTATGCAACGGGTTTCGTGCATCGATATTGGCACGGTGACCGCCCGATTGGCCGTGGCGGACGTCGAAGGCGGCCGCGTGCAGCGGCTCGCAAAGCAGTCCACCATCTGCGACCTGGGTGAAGGCCTTTCGGCGACGGGACGCATCTGCGATGCGGCTAAGGCGCGCGTGCTGGCCTGCGCCGACGCCTACCTTGCGGCGGCCCGCAGCGCGGCGGCGCCTGTCATGTGCTGCACGCTGACCAGCGCGGCGCGCGACGCCGCAAACTCCGACGAGCTGCTAGACGCGCTGGCCGCGCGTGGGCTTAAGCCGCAGGTTATCCCAGGCGAGGTCGAGGGCATGCTCACGTTTTTGGGCGTCGCGCAGGACTTTCCTGGCAAGGCGATCCTCATTGCGGACAACGGCGGGGGTTCTACCGAGTTTGCGCTGGGGAGCATGGTGAACGGTGCCATTGACCTGTCCTTTGTTCGCTCAATCGACGTGGGTTGCAGGCGCATAACCGAGCGCTTCCTGTCCGAGCGAGAGGACGGCGTCGCCAACGACGAGGGCCTTGCAGCAGCTCACGCCTTTGCGCGCGAGCTCTTTGCCCCGCTGTCGGGGATGCTCGGCGAGTCGCGTGTGCGAGCAGAGCGTCTCGTTGCCTGTGGCGGGACGGTCACGAGCCTGGTGGCGATGGATGCGGAGCTCGTGCCGTACGACTCGGCGTTCGTGCATCTGCACGAACTGAAGCTCGAGCAGGTAGAGCGCCTGGAGGCCAAGCTGGCTCCCATGACGGTGGCAGAGCGCGCCCAGCTGCCGGGCCTGCAGCCCAAGCGTGCGGCGGTCATCCTGGGCGGCGCGATTGCGGTGGCCGAATTCATGAAGGCCACGGGCTTTGACGTGCTGACCGTGAGCGAAAGTGACCTGCTCTTTGGCCTGTCGATCACCACGGCGGCCGCGGTGGCAGGCGAGAAGAGCCCCGTCGGCTGGATTCCGGAGTTGTCCTCGCTTGCGTGAGTTTGCGCTAAGCTAGTATCAACGCTTCAACGGGGGCGTGGTGGAATTGGCAGACACAGCGGACTTAAAATCCGCCACCGCAAGGTATGCGGGTTCGAACCCCGTCGCCCCTACCAGGTGATTCGGGGCCCCAGCGACGGGGCCCTTTCTTGTGCGTGTACGTAGCGGGGGTTCGAACCCGCGAGGTCGACCGTCCGGTGGACGGTCGAGAACCCGAGCGTCCTCGCGAGGGTTTTGCTATGGTGGCGCGCCCCGGGCGGAGCGCCGGCAGGCGCGGAGCCGACGAGCGTTGCCGCAGGCAACGCGGCGAACCCCGCCGCCCCTACCAGGTGATTCAGGGCCCCAGCGACGGGGCCCTTTCTTGTGCGTGTACGTAGCGGGGGTTCGAACCCGTGAGGTCGACCGTCCGGTGGACGGTCGAGAACCCGAGCGTCCTCGCGAGGGTTTTGCTATGGTGGCGCGCCCCGGGCGGAGCGCCGGCAGGCGCGGAGCCGACGAGCGTTGCCGCAGGCAACGCGGCGAACCCCGCCGCCCCTACCAGGTGATTCAGGGCTCCAGCGACGGGGCCCTTACCGCACAAAAGGGTGGGACCCCTTTGTGCTGTTACAGCTCGTAGGTGTTCTGAACCATCTCGACCGTGTCGTAGATGGTGCTCTCCGGACCCTCGGCAGACACGTAGCGAATCGTGCCCGCACCGTCGTCCAGCAGCCAGCAGACCAGGTAGCTCCCATCGGGATAGAGACCATAGACCTGCAGCGCGTCGTGGTTGGCAAGCGTCACGCGAGCACCCTGCACGGCGTCTTCGCTCAGGCCATCGTTGAGCATGTTCATCCACACCGCGTTGGCGGCGTCCTCGGCGTCAAAGTCGGCGCGCTGATCCTCCGGCACGCTGCTCATGTCAAAGGTGTTGAGCGACACGATGGTGTACGGCGTTCCATCGCACCACTGGATGGACGAGTTGCCGTCCGTGTCCTGGAACTCCACCCAGCTCTCGGGCACGCTCACATAGCCAATGCCATCGGCACCGACGCGCTTTGTGGCTGCGGCCTGCTCGGTTGCCGGGGCCTCCTCCGTCACCTTGACGTCGTCCTCCGTCAGCTTGACCTCTTCCTCCTTCGTCTGCTCGACGGCCTCTGGCTCGGGCTCGGCCGAAGGAGTGCCAGACGAGCAGCCCGTGGCGAGGGGCAACGAAATGGCCAGGACAAACATGAGGGCGACGCTGCGCAAACGAGCTTTCATGGGTGCTCCTTTCGTATGCCAAGTGTAAAAAATGGTAGCACCCTGCAGGCCCTGCAAACCGCTTGCCACCGCGCTAATCTGCGACCGTGCCACCTCCGTAACACGGCTACAGCACAAAAGGGTGGGACCCCTTCGTGCTGTTGTATCCTAGCTTTATTGCCACACCACGCCGATGTCTGGAGGTATCCGATGACCACGCTTGACGACCTCATCCTTTACGAGCTGCCGGGCTGCCCCTTCTGTGCAAAGGTCGACCGCTTCCTGAAAGAGAACGACCTCGAGGTCGAGCGGCGCATGATCACCGAGGGCACCAACCGCGAGGACCTCATCGCCATCGGCGGCAAGAAGCAGTGCCCCTGCCTGATCATCGACGGCAAGGCGCTCTACGAGTCGGACGACATCATCGATTACCTGCGCACGCGCGTACAGGGCGAGGTCAAGGAGGCCGACTTCTCCGACCTGAAAAACGCCTGCCCCGTGCCTTGGGCCCAGGGATAGTCCACAGTATTCCCAGTACAAAGAAGGCATTCCGCGTCGATACAAAGGGGATGCACTCTTCCGTATCGCATCGCAAAGCCTAACGCGAGAGGCATCACTGCTATGATGGCAGAGAGTGCAATCGAGTTAAGGGCGGGCGTCGTGGGCTTCTTGCGTTGGCGCGGAGCGATGTCATGGAACAGCAATCAGCAGCGTGCGATGGTCGTTGCGCTGCTGATGGGCCTTTCCGTCTCGTTGACGTTCCTGCACATGAGCCTTGTTCCGCTCAGTGTGTCCGACGCCCGCAACGTGTACGCGATCACGCTCTACGTGCCCGTATCCCTGGGTGCGTTGCTGCTTGGCACGCTTGCGGGCCTTGGCATGGGCCTGTTTGCGGGGGCGGTGCTGTATATTCACACGCTTGTGATGCCCCTGGCCTTCCTCGAGCTGTCCTTCATCACTCCGTTCATCTCGATGGGCGTCCTTAGCCTGTTTGGGTTGCTCGCGGGAATCCTGTTCGCGGTCATTTTGCCGCGCACGCACTCGAATCTGGAGACGTACGGGGGCGTCGTGCTGGCATGCTTTGGCGCATCGCTTGTGGTCCGCACGCTGGTCGCCCTGACCACGACGTACGACCCTTCGCTGCCAGAGGCGATCGTGCAGATCCTGATCGACACCATCGTCGCCTCTGCTCCCTGCCTCGCAGCGCATGCCATAGAGCAGAGAGTTCGCGAGAAGGCCGACGACATCGGGGTTCGCGAGGCCTTCAGGATCTCTATCTTTGCCGTCGTTCTTCTGGCCTTCATGCTCACGGTCACCATCAGCTACGTGAGCGTGACCCTTGGGGAGCGACAGAAGTCAGAAGAGGCCATCAGGAGCGAGGTCAACTACATCTGCCTGCAGATCGAAGCACTCGAGCGACGCAACGAGGCCTTCGATGATCTGGGGAAGGCGGCCGGCCTTTCCGACGAGGAGCTGAGAGCCCTGGATCCAGAGGCCTACAGCCAGCTGAAAGGGTCCGTCGGGGACGTGCTGAACGGCTACACCATGGAGCAGACAGGCACCGTGGCCATCATCCAGGACCGGCGCATCCTCATGACCGACGACGAGCGCCTGCGTGTGGGTGAAGACGTCAGCGGCTTGCTGGGCAAAGAGATCTGGCAGGCCATAGAGGCAAGCGTCGCGAGCGGGGACTTCCAGCGTGTCGGCTACGACGGAATCCTCAACACCGGGAAGAACGCCGGTGGGTACAGCAATGGCGTGCAGGTGGCGTACCTTTTGGCTGCCCAGCAGGGCGACTACACGGTCATGATCATCGAGCCGTCGAGCATGGTGTTCAGGGACCGCTCCGACGTCATGTGGCGCGAGGTGTCGCTCACCGCCGTCCTGCTTGTCGCGGTGTTCTTTGTGGTGACGAGGCTGCTGGGAACGACCGTGGCCCGGCGCATCGACCAGACAAACGAGGCGATGGACCACATCACGTCGGGCGACCTGGACGTGAGGTGCGAGGTGGCGGGAACGCGCGAGTTCAAGTCCCTCTCCGCCAACATCAACAAGATGGTTGACGCGCTCAAGGGGCTCATCGCCGAGGCGGAGAAGCGCATGGAGGCCGACCTCGCGACAGGGCAAGCCATCCAGGAGGGGTCGCTGCCCAAGCGCTACCCCGCCTTCCCCGACGTGGAGGAGATTGACCTCTACGCATCCATGAACGCAGCCAAGGAGGTGGGAGGCGACTTCTACGATTTCTTTACCGTCGACGCCGACACCGTTGCCTTCCTGGTCGCCGATGTGAGCGGCAAGGGCATACCAGGCGCGCTCTTCATGATGGTCGCCAAGGCAGAGATCCAAAACTGCCTCGCGCGCGGGATGGAGATCGGCGAGGCGATGACCGCCGCCAACAAGTACCTGTGCGCACACAACGAGGCGGGTATGTTCGTCACGGTGTGGGCGGCCACCCTCGACTGGCGCACCGGTCATCTGAGCTACGTGAACGCTGGGCACAACTTCCCGCTGCTGCGGCATGGACGCGGTGGCTCGTGGGAGTGGCTGACGGAGAAGAGTGGCCTGGTCATGGGCCTTATGGACATGATTTCGTACAAGACGAAGGAGCTCACGCTCGAGCCCGGCGACGAGCTTCTGCTCTACACCGACGGCGTCAACGAGGCCTTCAACGTGAACGACGAGGAGTACGGCAACGACCGCCTCGAGCAGTTCCTCGCTGGGCATGCCGACGAGAGGCCGCAAGAGATCGTGCGGAACCTGCGCGAGGACGTGGGCGTTTGGGCGGAAGGCGCCGAACAGTCCGATGACATCACCATTCTCGCACTGGAATACAAGCTGGACTGACTCAAAAGGGAGTATCCCCTTTGAGTCACGTCATGTGCTACACATAAATAGGCAAACATAAGCTCATGTCAGGCAAGGGGACAGCATGGACGCAAACAAAACGCTCGAGGGCGAGGCGTCGGTAAAGAACGGTGTCAAGCGGCTGGTGTTTGCGGGGATCGCGATCATCCTCCAGGTGATCGTCATCCTTCTCATCAACCTTCACTTTTCGGCGCAGGCGGAATGGTTCGCCATCGGGCTGCGCCTGCTGGGATCGTTGTTGGTGCTCTTCATCTACAACGGCTACGAGACCTCCGACGTCAAGATGACGTGGATCATCGCCATCATGGCGCTGCCCATCTTTGGCACGGTCCTCTACCTGCTCATTGGCCTGAACAGCCACACCTTCAGGATGAGGAAGCGCTACGAAGAGGTCGACGAGAAGCTCATGCCCCTGCTTCCCGACGGCACCGCTGCCCTGGCGCGCCTTGCGGAGGAGGACGCACGTGCGGCCAACATCTCGCGCTACCTGTCCAAGATGGCGGCCTACCCCGTGTACGACGACACGTCCATCACCTACTTTGACGACGCCACCAAGGGCATCGAGGCCCAGAAGGCGGACATGCGCAAGGCGCAGCACTTCATCTTCATGGAGTACCACGCCATCGAGGACGCGGAGAGCTGGCATGCCATCCAGGACGTCCTGGAGGAGCGCGTCCGCGCAGGCGTCGAGGTCCGCGTCTTCTACGACGACATGGGCTCGATTGGCTTCGTCAACACCGACTTCGTGAAGCGCCTCGAGTCCCACGGCATCAAGGCCAAGGTGTTCAACCCCTTTGCGCCGGGCCTCAACTTCTTCCTCAACAACCGCGATCACCGCAAGGTCACGGTCATCGACGGGCAGGTTGGCTACACCGGCGGCTACAACATCGCCAACGAGTACTTCAACCTCACGCACCCGTACGGACACTGGAAGGACACGGGCGTGCGCCTGGAGGGGCCGGCCGTGAAGAGCCTGACGGCGACCTTCCTCGAGATGTGGAACGCGTCCGAAAAGGACGACGTGGACGACGTGAACTATACGCGGTACCTGCCCGACGTTGCCGCCAGCGCGGACGCGAAGGGCTTCGTGCAGCCCTACGCCGACAGCCCCATGGACGACATCATGCTCGGCGAGGATGTCTACATCTCGGCGGCGGAGTACGCGCAGGACTATGTCTGGTACGTGACGCCGTACCTCATCATCACCGACGAAATGAAGCATGCCCTCGGGCTTGCCGCGCGCAGGGGCGTAGACGTGCGCATCATCACGCCGGGAATCCCCGACAAGAAGCTGGTGTACGGCATCACGAGGTCGTACTACCACAGCCTCGTTCGCTGCGGCGTGCGCATCTTTGAGTACACGCCGGGCTTCGTCCACGCAAAGATGTGCATAGCCGACGACAAGCTCGCCACGTGCGGAACCATCAACCTGGACTACCGCAGCCTGTACCACCACTTTGAGAACGGCTGCCTCTACTATGGCTGCGATGCGGTGGCCGACACCAAGGCGGACTTTGAGTGGATGTTTGAGCAGAGCCGTGAGGTGACCGAGGACTACCGCGACCCGAGGGCGCACATCCGCCTGGGTCACCTCATCCTGCGCCTGGCCGCTCCGCTGTTGTAACGATGGCCCGCGCGGGCTTGCCTGTTGCCGTACGAGGGTGGACGCTTGTGGAAGACGCGGTGCTGAGAAGGGTCGAAGAGCTCGGAGGTGACATCATCTCCTCCGGGCGCTTTGCGAAGGCGCGGCTTGTCCCGCACCACAGCAAGAGCGGAAACATCGCGTTGCATAGCCTGGAGACAGCGGGATATGCGCTGCTCCTCGTGCGCTGGCTGGGCCAGCACGGCGTGGACGTGAGCGAGGAGGACGCGGTCCGTGCCAGCCTGCTGCACGACATCGGCATGACGGAGGATGACGTCTTCGAGAGCCCCTCCTACAAGAAGGCCAGCAGTCATCCCCGGGAGGGTGCGCGCATCGCCCGAGGGGAGTATGGGGCCAGCGAAGTGCAGGTTGAGGCCGTGGCGCACCACATGTTTCCCGTCACCCCGATGCCGCCGCGCTCAAAGGTGGGCTGGGTCGTCACCGCTGCGGACAAATGCTGCTCCATCCATGAGCTGGGGCGCAGCACGAAGGAGATAGTCGATTCGGCCGGCCGCCGGCTGCTGCGGATTTTGGGGCTGAGCGAGCAACCGTAGGAGCACCACGCAATGATGGATGCTCCAGTCAATAAGGAACGGATATATTGCTAGCAAGCATGCTGTAATGATAGCAAGCTATAGCTAGTTGGAGGTACCATGGAAGTCGCACAGCTCAACGCTCGCATAGATGCGCAGGTCAAACGTGGTGGGGATGCAACGCTTGCTCGTTGTGGCGTGAGCGCCACCGAGGCCATACGTGCGCTTTGGAGCTATCTTGACAGGGTGGGAGAGCTTCCCGCCTTCATGCAAGAACAAGATGACGGGATCGCCGAGCAGACGCCTGAGCATACTGCTGCCGCGGAAGGCGCCGGCATGGCGATGTCGTTGGCGCGCGAGCGAGGGCTTTCCGGTACGGTGGAGGACATGAGCTACGAAAAGCTCCGCGACCTTGCCTTTGAAGAGCTGGTGACCGAGGGGGTCTATCGTGTATAGAATCTCCCTCGACACCAACGTCCTCGTCGACTATTACCTGGGGCGCGAGCCAGGCTGTTCGGCCTGCGTGGACATCATCAACCTTGCGCAAGGCAAGCATGCGCTCTACGTGGCGGCGCTTTCGCTCAAGGACGTGTACTATCTCGTCGGCGCGACGCTCAAGCGCCTGCAGCGACAAGAGAGCGGATCGCTTTCGCAGGCAGACGCCGAGGCGTGCAACGAGATAGCTTGGAGCTGCGTACGTCATGCCATGGACATTGCCCTGGTGACCAACACAGGCAGCCGGGAGTGCTTTGACGCGTTCGTGCTGCGTGCGCTCCATAACGACTTCGAGGACAACCTCATGCTGGCTTCGGCGCGCTCCGCGGAGGCAGATTTTATCGTCATTGGCGACGAGCGTCTCTTGGCGCAAAGTCCGGTTGCTGCGCTCGCCCCAGAGACCATGGTGAAGCTGCTTCAGGCTGAGAAGCGGCGATAACGAGAGCTGCCTATCGACTTGATGGCGATGCTTGCTGTCCCGTCCTTACAGGTCGGCCGTGGTCAGGACCCTGGTGCAGAGGAACTGCCCGTTGTTGGTCGCGTCGTCGAGGTTGATCTTTCCCGTGCGGACCAGCTCGATGGCCCTTTCGTGCTGCTCGGGGTCCCAGCTGTTGCCGACAAGATGCCAGCTGTTGTCAACATCGTTCGTAATGAAGCCCCTACGCACGTTCTGGATGTAGTCCCCCAGCAGCTCGCGTATGCCGCCGATGTCGCCGCGAATGTCCACCTCAAGGAGCTCGGGGAGCTTGTCGCCCTCATTGAAGACAGGCCCATGGGCGAGCAGCTCCGAGTTGCATACATAGTTGTTGACGGCGAGGACGAACGTGTCGTCGTCGGCAACCGGGGTTCCGTCAACCCACGAGAGGTCGAGGATGCGGCTCCCGGCCTCCTTTGACATGTCCAGCGTGTAAGTCACACCCTTCGCGGCCGCGAAGTTGTAGACCTTGCCCTCTTCCGTAAAGCCGAGCGTCACGTCCCCCGGATGCCATTGCTGGAATATGGCGGCCGACGATTCCAGATATTTGCGCAGGTGTGCGCCTGTGGCACGAATCGTATAGAGCGTGTTGTTGAACTTGTAGGCCTTCGACAAGTCACACCGCAGAATGTCGCCGGCAGTGATGTTGCTCCCGATTGCGCATGGGCTTGTCACAGAGACGTCCGCGCGTGAGTAGTGCAGCTGTGCATCGTTGACGAGGTCAAGCAGGGCCGTGTCCTGAAGAACGGTCGCGGGCACGCCCGGCATCTCGTCCTCAGGTGCAAGGGGCCCGCCTTCGAGCTGCCCCACCACCTCGTGGGCATACGCCTTTGCGCGTTCGTCGTACGGCGCGAGGAGCTCGACCATGTCGGGATCCTGCTCGTAGGCAGACACGTCCACCGAACGCGACGACTTGTCCTTCAGCTTCCAGCCGTTCTCCGCGCGCTCAAAGGTTAGGTCCACGACGGCCAGCGTCTGCGCCTGGAACTTGTTCTCCACCAAGAGGGCGTTTCCCAGCATCTCGCCCTCTATCAGGCGGTGGGTGTGTGCTCCAAGGACGATGTCGAATTCGGGACAAGCCTCTACGACCTCGCGAATGCCCGAGCCAGGTGTTCCATACTCGCCGTCAAGACCCATGTGCAGGGCCGCTACGAGCACGTCGACATCATCGCGAATCGCGTCGATGATCTTGCGGGCCTCCTCGACGGGATTGGTGACCGTGCAGTCCTTGAGGTTGACGGCGTCCCAGCGTGCGATGTTGGGGGTTACCATGCCCACGATGCCTACGCGCACGCCGTCGACCGGGATGATCGTGTATCCGTCAGCGACGGGCTTGCCCCGCTCGTCATAGACGTTGCCCGTGACGACCGTGCCCTCAAAGCCCTTGATGGCACGCCACAGAACGTCCATGCCGTAGTTGTAGTCGTGGTTGCCCGTTACGCCGACGTCGTAGTGGAGGTAGTTGAGGCACGCGATCATGGGGTGAAGCTCGTCCTGGACAAAGACCTCTGCCATGTTGTCCTGGATTGAGTCTCCTACGTCCACAAGGAGGGTGTGTTCGTCTCGGAGCTCCGCTATGGCCGAGGAGAGCTGGGTCATGCTGCCCGTGAGCTCTTCCGCGTCAAAGGGGTAGTTCCAGGGGACCATCTTGCCGTGAAGGTCGCTTGTGGCGAGGATGCGCACCGTGCGGGTGTTGTCATCTGCGGCGTCCGAGACGTCCGAAGATGTGCCATCGTCTGTTGCGGGAGGTGTGGCGCATCCTGCGAGGGCTATCGTGGCCGTTGCCATCAGCGTCCCGATTGCCTCGCGCCGGGTTGGCATGTAGTCTTCGACCTTTACGTCGGTACCTTTGGCCATGGGCCCTCCTCCTGGGCACTAAGACATGCTGCTTCATCATACATGGTTTTGGCTGGCTAGACGGCTTGTCCGCTCCCGTATGCGGCCTCTTGGAAGGGTGTTGGGCGGGTTCGTAAAATGGCAATCGCCCTTTTGAGGGGGTATTTTTGCGTTTTCCCTGTTGGCAAAACGAGATACCCCCTCAAAAGGGTGATTTGCAAAGTAGAGATGGTCCCAAGCGCCTGAGCGGGCATGAAAAAAGCCACCCGCAGGTGGCTGAAACATTCGTGGTGCACCAGAGCGCAAAGAGTCGAACTCGGTACCTTATGTTACAGCTCCCTTTGCTCCTGTGGGCAAAAAGGGCGTGTCCCCTAGTTTCAAGGCAGCTGTCGGATTATGTCCTCAAACGGGGAATGGAGGCTTTCCGTCTGTCGGAAACGTTTCCAACCACAGCCAAAAGTGCTATAAAGGAGTCGATGGCGCAGCTGTGTTTCCGTAGGACAACGCAGATCTCTCCCTGGACCATACCCATGAACGTATCCGTAGCCCGTCCTTTCGACGCAGGTTTATCCATGGCCCTATCTCGCAATGACGTGTGAGGCATGGGCCTCGACTCAGACACAATGAGAGATTGAAGGCGTTCAGTATGACCAAGAAACAAGACCTTGCCTGGTGGCAGAAGACCATCGCCTACGAAATCTACCCTAAGAGCTTCTATGACACGGCGGCCCAGGGGACAGGTACCATCGCCGGCATCACGGCCAAGCTCGACTACCTGGCCTCGCTGGGAGTCGGTGCCATCTGGATCACACCGTGCTACAAGAGTCCCATGGTCGACAACGGCTACGACGTGGAGGACTATCGCCAGATCGACCCCTCCTTCGGCACCATGGCAGACATGGACGAGCTGATTGCCAAGGGCAACGAGAAGGGCGTGCGTGTGGTGATGGACCTCGTGTTCAACCACACCTCCGAGATGTGCCCGTGGTTTGTGGAGAGCCGCAGCAGCCGCGACAACGCCTATGCCGACTGGTACATCTGGCGCGACGCGCGTCCCGACGGCAGCGCCCCCACCAACTGGCGCTCCATCTTCGGTGGCAGCGCCTGGGAGTGGTGCGAGGAGCGCCACCAGTACTACCTGCACACCTTTGCGCCGCAGCAGCCCGACCTCAACTGGGAGTGCCCAGAGGTGCGCAAAGCCCTCTTTGACATCGCCAACTACTGGGCGGACAAGGGCGCGGGAGGCTTCCGCATCGACGCCATTACCTACATCAAGAAGCCGGCCGTCTTTGAGGACGGCCCCGTCGACGGCGAGGACGGCCTCTCGGCCGTGCATGCCGCAACGGCCAACACGCCGGGCATCCTCGACTTTTTGCACGAGTTCAAGGCGGCCGTGCGCGACGGGCGCGACATCTTCATGGTGGGCGAGGCCAACGGCGTGGGTCCCGATGAGCTGGGCGAGTGGGTCGGCGAGCATGGCGTCTTTGACATGCTCTTTGAGTTCAGCCACTCGCATGTGCCCATGGGCGAGGCGGAGCTCTGGTGCCGCCCGATCGAGTGGAAGCTCACCGACCTCAAGCGCGTGCTCGCCGAGAGCCAGGCGAACACGGCAGACAACGGCTGGTACCCCGTCTTCTTCGAGAACCACGACCAGCCGCGCTCGACGGTCAACTTCTTCCGCTGCGAGGGGAGTATCTCCGACAAGGCCAAGGCCCTGGGCACCGTCCTGCTCACCCTGCGCGGAACCCCCTTCGTCATGCAGGGCGAGGAGCTCGGCTACGCCAACCGCGTGTGGAAGTCCCTCGACGAGTTCGACGACCTTCAGACGCGCTCGCAGTACGAGTTCGCGCTGAGCGAGGGCCGCACCGAGGCCGAGGCGCTTGCTGGATGCAACCGCTTCAGCCGTGACAATGCCCGCACGCCCATGCAGTGGGACGCGAGCGCCAACGCCGGGTTCTCCGCGGCGACGCCCTGGCTTCCCGTGCACGACGACTACACTCAGGTGAACGTGGAGGCGGAGTCCGCCGACCCCGACTCCACGCTCTCGTGGTACCGCAAGCTGGCGGCGCTGCGTGCGGAGCGCGACGAGCTCGTCGCCGGGAGCTTCGAGGAGCTGATGGCCGATGACGAGCAGGTCTACGCCTACCGTCGCCAGGGGGAGGCGGGTGCGGCCGTGGTGCTGGCGAACCTCTCAGGCGAGGAGGCGTCGTACGACGCGGCGCTGGTCGCCGACATGAAGCTGCTTGCGGGCACGCACGGCAGCACGGAGCCGGGCACGCTGCGCCCGCTCGAGGCCGTGGTGTTCGGCGACTAAAGGCAGGCATACACTAGGGAAACTAGGGGACACGCCCTTTTTGCCCAGCTGGGCAAAAAGGGCGTGTCCCCTAGTTTCCCCGCATGTGTCGGTTGGGCAAAAAGGTATGCCCCCAGCGCACGCTACCTTCCCTACCTGTGTCAGATGCCGGGACATGTTCCACCCGACAGGTGAGCCCACTGCCGTTCGCTCGGGAAAAGGCCTCGCTCGCCGACGCATTTCTGGAAACGTTTCCAGATTGTCAGTGCCAACTCCCGTGGCAGGTGCTATAACGGTGTTGGAAACGTTACCAGAAACGTTTCCAAGAAGAGAAGCCACACAAGCTGCGAGGGGAGGACGCATGACCATCAAGGATGTAGCCGCCTACTGCGGCGTTGCGGTGAGCACGGTGTCGCGAGTGCTCAACAACCATCCCGACGTGAGCCCAGAGACGCGTACCCGCGTGCTTGAGGCGGTGGACAAGCTGCACTACATCCCCAACAACAGCGCGCGTGATCTTGTCTTGGCGCCTGCGGACACCATCGGACTGGTCGTTCGTGGCGCAGAGAACCCCTTCTATACCCCCATCATTCGCACCATCGAAAAGCGGTGCGAGGAGGCAGGCTACACCATGGTCCTGCACCAGATACCCGTGGGGGCGGACGAGATTTCCGCTGGCGCGACCCTCGTGCGCTCGAAGCGCCTGAAGGGCCTCATCTTCCTTGGTGGCCGCTTCGACTACAGCCGTGCCGAGGGGGACGCCATCGGCATCCCCTTCGTGTGCTGCACCAACACCAATCAGTTCGGAGACCTTGACAAGAGCGTCTACTCGTCTGTCTCCATCGATGACTATGCCGAGGGCTATAAGGCCACCAAGCTGCTCATAGACCATGGGCATACCAAGATTGCGGTGCTGTTGGACAGCGTGCGCGACCACTCGATCAGCGAGCTGCGCTATGCCGGTTACCGTCAGGCGCTTGTCGATGCGGGCATACCCCTTGACGAGGACCTCGTGCTCGAGACCGTGGACTTCACCATGAGTGCCGCCTACGCGCGCACCTTGGCTGCGCTCGGGGAACGTCCCGATATCACCGCCATTTTTGCCGTAGCGGATTCCATGGCCATTGCTGCCATGAAGGCCTTGCACAACGTGGGGTTCAGTGTGCCGGGGGCGTGCTCGATCGTCGCCATCGACGGCATCGAGATCTCGCAGTACACCATACCCACGCTCACCACGCTGGTACAACCGCAGGAGACATTGGGAGAGGAGGCATTCAAGACCCTGCTGGATGTCATCGAAGGCACGGCGCCCAACCGGCATGTGCGGTTGGAGACAAGCCTCAGGGAAGGAGAGACCCTGGGAAAGGCGAGGAGCTAGGCTAAGCGTCCGAAAGAGGACGCGTACGAGGCTGCTGCAACAGCCCCGCACGCGCCGAGACAGCCACAAGTAAGTTCATGTGTTAGGCAACACAGGATAGGAGAACCCTCATGGCAAACAACAATATTACCCGTCGTTCGTTCATTGGTGCGGCCGGAATCGCGGCCTTCACTCTTGCCGCATGCGGTGGCGCAGGTGGCGCAGGCGAGGGTGACGGTAACGCCGCTGCCGGCAAGGTGTACTGGCTCAACTTCAAGCCCGAGCTCGACGAGACCCTCCAGACCATCAAGGACATGTACAAGGAGGCCAAGGGCATCGAGCCCAAGATTGTGACCGCTGCGTCGGGAACCTATAATCAGACCCTTACCTCCGAGATGGACAAGACCGACGCGCCGACCATGTTCGTCATCGGCAATGCTGCCGGCGTCAAGGAGTGGGGCGACTTCGCACTGGACCTCAAGGGCACGGCCATCGAGTCGGAGCTCAACACCGATGCCTACAACCTGTATGACGAGAGCGGTAAGCTCGTCTCCATGGGCTACTGCTACGAGTGCTACGGCATCGTCGCCAACGCCGACCTCATCGCAAAGGCCGGCCACGACATCGCCGACATCAAGGACTTCGCAAGCCTCGAGGCCGTGGCTACCGACATTCACAGCCGCGCCAGCGAGCTGGGCTTTGATGCCTTTGTTGCCACCGACATGGACGACTCGTCCAGCTGGCGCGTGACCGGACACCTTGCCAACCTCGACTACTTCTACGAGGAGCGCGATGACGGCGGTTGGGACGAGTGCCCCGCCACCATCAAGGGCACCTATGTCGAGAACTACAAGAAGCTGTACGACCTGGCCATCAACAACTCCACGGTGGAGCCTAAGACGCTGGCCACTGGTGGCCATGACCCCGCGCAGCAGTTCAAGGATGGCAAGGCCTGCTTCTTCTTCACGGGCTCCTGGGACTACGCCGACCTCGCGGCAGCTCAGCCGAACATCCATATGCTCCCGTACTATTGCGGCGTAGACGGCGAGGAGAAGGCCGGCCTGAACTGTGGCACCGAGAACTGCTGGGCCGTGAACGCCAACGCCTCCGAGGCCGATCAGCAGGCCACCATCGACTTCATGGTCTGGCTGGTGACCGACCCTGACGCGTCCGCGCTGCTCGTCGAGCAGCTGGGCATCATGCCCTACAACAACGCCGCCGAGTCCACCAACGGTTTCCTCAACGACGCTGCCGACTACACCTCCAACGGCTGCTACGTGATGGACTGGGCCACCAACTACCAGCCCAACGTGGACGATTACCGTGCTGCCCTCGTGAGCGCCCTTAACGCCTACAACGCCGATCCGTCTGACAAGACCTGGGCAGACGTCCGGACCGCTTTCGTCGATGGCTGGGCCACCCAGTACAAGAAGGCCAACGCCTAAGGTCGTGCCTTCGCATCCTCGGGCCGGGGTTGCATGAGACCACCCCGGCCCAGATCGGTTCGCATACACGCGTGGCTAGGCTCCCGCGCATGGTACGCCATGGCGGGGGGCTCGACCACATGCGTCCTTGCGTCCCTATGGCACCGGAACATTCCCACAGAAAGGAGGAACGGGCATGAGCAAGAAGATCGGCCGAGGCAACTCGCAGACGCAGGCCACCAGACGTTGGGCGTGGCTCTTTTTGGGACCGGTGGTGGCTGCCTTCACGATCGGGTTCGTCTGGCCTTTCATCCAGGGTATCTATCTGTCGTTCTGCAAGTTCCGCATCACCTCTGACGCCACCTTCGTCGGAATCTCTAACTACCAGGCGGCACTGGCCGACCCAAGCTTCCAGCACTCGTTCTGGTACACCGCAGCCACCGCCGTGGTGAGCCTCGTGCTCATCAACGTCTTTGCCTTTGCGGTGGCCTATGCCCTCACGCAGGGTATCCGCGGGTCCAACCTGTACCGCACGGTCTTCTTCATGCCCAACCTCATCGGTGGCATTGTGCTGGGCTACATCTGGTCGATGATCTTTGATGGCATTCTCTCGCACTATGACACCTCGATTCTGCTGGAGACCAAGTACGGCTTCTGGGGACTGATCATCCTGATGTGCTGGCAGCAGATCGGCTATATGATGATCATCTACATCGCCGGACTCCAGGCGGTACCCGAGGACATGATCGAGGCGGCCAAGATCGACGGGGCCACCAAGTGGCAGACGCTCTTCAGGGTGATCATTCCCAATGTCATGCCTTCGATTACCATCTGCACCTTCCTGTCGCTCACCAACGGCTTCAAGCTGTTCGACCAGAACCTGGCGCTGACGGGAGGCCTGCCCTATCTCATCCAGCCGGACGGGTCCACCATCAACACGACCGAGATGCTGGCCCTCAACATCTACAACACCTTCTACAACTCGAGCGCCGCGGCGCGTGGCACCGCCCAGGCCAAGGCCGTGATCTTCTTTGTCCTGGTTGCGGGGTTGGGCCTGGCGCAGCTCGCCTACACGCGCAAGAGGGAGGTGCAGCAGTAATGGACAAACAGCAGACGTTGGCGGCCGAGCGCCGCAACAAGGCGATCCTGTCAGTTGTGCTTGCGGCCATCTGCATACTGTGGGTGCTGCCCGTGGTGGCCGTGGTCATCAATTCGTTCAAGCTCAACACCTTCGTCAAGACGGACACGTTCGCTTTGCCCACCAGCGAGAGCTGGGCGGGGATGGCCAACTTCGTCAAGGGCATGACCTTTGGCAACTATCCCTTCAAGAGCTCGGTCCTCTATAGCGTGGTCATCACGGTGCTCTCGACCGGACTCATCTTGGTGTTCTGCTCTATGGCTGCCTGGTACATCGCTCGCGTGGACTCGCTGTTCTGCAAGGCCATCTACTTCCTGTGCGTGTTCTCCATGGTGGTGCCCTTCCAAATGGTGATGTTTACGCTCTCCAAGACCGCTGATGTCCTGAAGCTCAACACGCCCTGGACCATTCCGATCGTGTACCTCGGCTTTGGTGCGGGACTGGCCATCTTCATGTTTGTGGGCTTTGTCAAGTCCATCCCTCTTGAGATCGAGGAGGCGGCCGCCATTGACGGATGCGGACCCGTGCGCACCTTCTTCAGCGTCGTGCTTCCCATGCTCAAGCCCACCCTTATCAGCGTGGGCATTCTCGAGATCATGTGGGTGTGGAACGACTACCTGCTGCCGGTGCTCGTGCTTGACATCAACAAGTATCGGACCATCCCCATCCACATCCAGTACCTCAAGGGCAGCTATGGCACGGTGGATCTTGGTGCCACGATGGCGCTGATCCTGCTGTCCATCATTCCAGTCATCATCTTCTACCTGGCGTGCCAGAAACACATCATCAAGGGTGTCGCGGCAGGCGCGGTCAAGGGCTAGGAAGGACGCAAGAACAATGGCAGAAGTTAGCCTCAGACACATAAAGAAGGTCTATCCCAACAGCGAGCGCACGTCCAAGAAGGGCCTCTTTGGCCGCAAGAAGGCAGACGACGGCGCCCACAAGGCCTCAAGCCTGCGCATTACCGACGAGGGCGTCCTTGCCGTGCCCGACTTCAACCTCGACATCGCCGACCGCGAGTTTGTGGTGTTCGTCGGTCCCTCTGGCTGCGGCAAGTCCACCACGCTTCGCATGGTTGCCGGCCTCGAGGAGATCACCGACGGCGAGCTGTACATCGACGGCAAGCTGATGAACGACGTTGCCCCGAAGGACCGCGACATCGCCATGGTCTTCCAGAGCTACGCCCTGTACCCCCACATGACGGTGCGCGACAACCTCGCCTTCCCACTCAAACTGCGCAAGATGGACAAGCAGGCGATCGACGCCCGGGTCAACGAGGCTGCCGAGACGCTTGGCATCACAGAGTTCCTCGACCGCAAGCCCAAGGCGCTCTCCGGCGGCCAGCGCCAGCGCGTGGCCATCGGGCGTGCCATCGTGCGCGAGCCGAAGGTCCTGCTCATGGACGAGCCGCTGTCCAACCTCGACGCCAAGCTGCGCAACCAGATGCGCGCCGAGATCATCAAGCTGCGCCAGCGCATCAACTCCACGTTCATCTACGTCACGCACGACCAGACCGAGGCCATGACGCTCGGCGATCGCATCGTCATCATGAAGGACGGCGAGGTCCAACAGGTCGGTACGCCGCAGGAGGTCTTCGAGCATCCGTCCAACCTCTTTGTGGCAGGCTTCATAGGCGTGCCTCAAATGAACTTCTTCGATGCCGAGCTGGTGCGCGACGGCGATGCCTACAGCGTGCGCGTGGGCGATGCCGTTGTGGTGCCCAGTGCCGAGAAGCAGGCGCGACTGGCTACCCATGACGTGACCTCGCAGCCCATCACGATCGGCATCCGTCCCGAGCACATCTCCCTTGCCTCGGGTGACGCCGCCACGCTGGTCGGCACGGTCGACGTGTCCGAGATGATGGGCTCCTCGGTTCACGTGCATCTTGACTCGCTCGGGCAGGATGTCATCGTCATCGTGCCCACGACCGAGATCGAGGGCCCCTATCAGGACCACTTCTTCGCAGGTGCCAAGGTGGAGTACACCTTCGCCGGCAACGTCATCCATATGTTCTCAAAGGACGAGCAGGGCACCAATCTGGAGTTCTGAGCGTAGCGAGACGATAGGGGGCCTGCGGCGTAAGTACGTTGAAATGAGGGGGCCCGGGACTAGTCCCGGGCCCGTCGCGGCTCTCCATATTCTTAGAGCGAAATGGTTCCTACTGATACCGAGTTCGACTCTTCGCGCTCTGGTGCCCCCAACGGGACTCGCCGCGCTGCCTTCGGCAACGCTCGACGTCCTACGCGCCTGCGGCGCTCCGGACCGGAAGCGTCCGTACAAAGAGAAACCGAGTTATAGGACAAAATGTGTGTCTGGGCTAGTCCAACCAGAAGGGGAATGAGTCCTTGTGATGGAGCTCTTCCCACACCGCCCTGTCACCCCACTCGGGCCCTCCGTCGTCCCGCTTCGGACTC